>LSPZ01000041.1_pt1 | contig 31708 bp, 36 predicted proteins | sample 651281 | NCBI WGS metagenome assembly LSPZ01 (sample SAMN04438313, study PRJNA306036) | termite gut metagenome | isolation source: viral DNA filtered from gut of termites from termite colony 2 | host: Coptotermes formosanus | place: USA: New Orleans, Hayne Blvd. | collected 2013-06-18
GGGGTGTGACGGAATTTACATCGGGTGCATTCGTCCTCCGTACGATAACGCGGTTGCAACTTCAGCGCCGGTTAAAAATAATACAAAACCAGTTACTGTATTAGGAAATGGTCTTAATGTACGTGAGACACCTAGTCTTAAGGATAAAGTTAAGACAACATACAATAAAGGTAAAACGTTCAATGTGCCTAATAACACAAAAGGACAAGCTGCCGAAGGCTATGTATGGGTAAAAGGCCCAGATGGATGGGTGGCATTAGGTCGTAACACAGGTAAAGCTGAATCTGACGACTTCTGTTCCATGGCATAAACTGTTCATTTTTACATGTCCTATAATGAAGTAAAATATAAAATCATAGGAGGACACAATCATGTCAGCAAAAAATGGAGTAGCAGTAGCAGAATTATTACTAGGAACAACAGTAGCAGTAGGTGCAGGAGCAGTTGTAAGCGGTAAAATCGAACAAAAGTTAGTTGATAAATTCGTAATTGAAGAAATCAAAGACAATAAAGTCGGTTTTAAGACGTTTATGAAATCCGCAGCATGTGCAACAGTCGGAGTAGTAGCAGGTGCAGCAACAACATTAGGCATCATAGTTGTAGCAGACCAAATAGCAGATAAAATTTACGAAGATTAAAGGCGCATAGCCTTTTCTCTTTTATTTTTAAGGAGGATATAATGGCACAAACATTAATTTATCCTATCACGCATGATGGCACAGCCATTATCAAGGAGAAGGGTAGTACACTCCGCGTTAACTTTATGTTATATGACGGAAAAGGCAATCTTATTAAAGACCCTCTAGTAGGGACGGTTAGTGAGATTACAGGAGCACAAACAGAATCATTGAATGTAGTGTTCGATGAGAGCATTGGAGCACATCCTGTTGTTTTTGCGGACCCATATGATACAAACAGCGCCTACAAAATTTCAATTGTAGGACAACCAAGTGAACATGTGGCTGAGTTATACTCATATGCAGGTGCGCAAGATACTGGTGTATTCTATGGCACACATGAAGTAGACTTAGCTAGAGAGATTGCTCTCAAAGCAGGTGGAGGCGGTGGAGTAGCACCAGCACCATTTGATGTACCAGCATGGTATCTCAAGTTGACAGCAACTGCACCAACGCAAAGTGGTACTGTATCATTGCCACCACCGCCACCAGGAGGAGCTTACCAATGGGTCAACTTAGGTACTTCTGGTACTACACCAGTTGGTACACCAGGGATTGGCGATGCAGTAAGTGTGGCATTCGGCAACAAAGTATTGGTGGGACGTGTACAAAACACATCGCCATACTCTTTATACTTTGACATAGTGGGTGCAAACCCTAAACGTCTCTATGGTATTGAAGTTAACTTAACCAAGACATCTGACGAGTTCACAATCGACCAAGCTGCAATTGTTAGTCATTGGTTGTGGTCAGGAGCCGTATATCCAGGTGTAACACCACCTAATCCTATTGCCTTAATGGGCGATGTAGTGGCTGGAGACCCTATTCCAATTAAATGGCCAGATGGTACTTACGAAACACGTACTGTTAAATCTAACAATGGTACAGTGATAGAGGTAACAGCGGAGAATACTAACTTACCGTGGGGCGAGATTGATTTTGATATTCATTTTGACAGAGCAGCCACTAGCGGGGAACACAATGTTACATTTAAAGGACTTACACCGAATAAGTCATACAAGTTAGCATGGGTTCAGTTCGGAGCTGGTACTCTAGCGTTTTGGCGCATGCCGAACTACCTTAATGGTTCAGCTGGCGCATCAGGCACCTTTGAACGCTCAATAACGGTTCAAAATGGTTTAGATGAGATTGATTCAAATGCTGCATCTCCAGAGCGTAACTGTATGTTCCTTATCTTTGATGATAACTTCGACATTTGGACATTAGTCGATGCTGCTGATAACAACAAAGTAACAAATATCAATCAGTTTGTTGAGGCCGCTGAAGCATGGGTATCTGGGTTAGTTAGATTTGACAAAGGTACCGCAGCACCAATAAACATTCAAAATACGGCATGGTTCCAAGGACAATATATGGGACATCCTGGTAATACACATATCGCATTACAAAATGGGATTATCTACAGTCATGATAAATCTGAGTCATTTGATATTAATGACCCATGGCCAGCATGGTTTATTGGAACCCAATTCGTGACTATAGATACAACTACCACGCCATTAGACCCAGCAAATGTTGACATATATGGATTTGTTGACCCATATACACTTGAAATTGCGAATGGAGCAACTGACTTAGGATATTTAGCAGTGGTTGATATGTATGGTGGATATCAGATTATTGATACTACTTACAGGGTTCCTTTACCAGCACCTAACTGGAACGGTCAAATGGATTTAGATGGTAGTGAGATGAACTGGACTCAAATCACAAACGGTAGAGTCATGCGCGAACAACCAGATACTACAGTTCCATCAACACCACAAAAAGGCGACATCTTATGGGTTTATGATACAAATAGTAAACATCATAAAATGCAAATCGTTAGTATTGCCAAAACGTTAGGTGGAGGAATCGCAGGTACTACATTTACAGTAGAGCCATACATGACAAGCGAAGGGGATGTCAACGTAGTATTCTCCAATAATGATTGGCAAACATGGTTCTCACGTATCGACCAACTAGCTATCTATGCATCAAATGATAGCATAAGGCAAGCAGTGGTTAACGATTCCGCTGTTGAGATTAAGCGTAGGGGTGCTGTTATTGCTGATATTTGGGCACTAGATGCTATTAAAGAATCAATAGATACTATTCATTTCTATGGCCCGGATGCTAATAGTCAAACACAATTTATTGGCACATTACATCTAATTGAGAAAAATGGTCCATCTGTACTAACACCCAGTTTAGGTTTATGGCACTCATTAACCGGTAATGATACACATATTGATAGTGAGATTATGTTCATTGACTCAGGACAGCCTGCTAGTAGCGACCTCGGTATGAGTGTTAGTTTCAATCCTAATGATGTAGATATTCATACTAAACGTGGTGAGACTGTTAATCTAAAAGGCTTAACACAAAATCAAGCAGATGCGTTACTAATCACAAATTATAACACATACACTAACTCAATTACTGATGACTATGGATTTTATAATAGAGAGGTCTTAAGAGTTAGAACTGAGCCTCCATTTACAACAGTGGTTCCAGATACTCGACCGCAAACTGTAACGTTGGAAACAACGCTTAATAAACCTAGTCTTGGTCAGAATTTAGATGTACAAGGTACTGATGTGGTAAATGTGCTAGCATTAGACATTAATGGTTTCCCTCGTTGTCCTAGACAAGGTGATATTGTTCATATTTATAAGAAACAAGGTGCTGCTATTGAGTGGTCTGGCTTAGCTAGTATTAATAATTATACACAAATCAGTGGTCAAATTCAATATCAAGATGCAGGATTTGAATTATACATCATGGAAGTATGGGACCCTTCTGGTATTACATTCGGTACGTATGTTGGTAGATTTGATAACGTTGGTGATTTACCAACTTCTGGTGTACTAAATAACTTCGCAACAATAACTAATGGACCAAATGGTGTTCCAGCACGTTACGTAGATGATGGAACATTATGGCATTGGGATTTGGATTATGTAACAACTGGATTCCAAGATTTGGATACTGCTACCGATGGATTAGCACGTGTATCTGTAAACGGTGCCTGGGCAACATTGAATAGTAAAATCCCTAAAGTCGGTAAAGTATACAAACCAGATTCTAAGACTCTTAAAATAGAAGTTGATGCTGCGTTTAACGCGATGGTTAGAGTTTACAATTCAACCACTGGAGCAGATTTGACAGCTAGTAGCACATCATACGCCGCTGGAGTATTAACCGCTACCTTCGCTGCCGATTTGCCATCTGAGGTAGGTGTTTTCATTGACTATTAATATTGGAGTAGGACAAGGATTAAATAGTGCAATTGGTGGGGCTCCGGCCCCTTTATCATTGCCGAAGGTACTGGTAGCCAAGGAGACCAATGACATCGGTTGGTCATCGGGACAAAGTTCTAGAAGTATTGCTTTTCATAGAGTGAATACAAATGATGGGTCTTCAGATACATTAACAGTTACGGTGCAAGGTAGAATCCTAGCATCAGCTACAGATTATGCTACTAGACGTTCAATTATAGTAACATCGACCGGTACAGTGTCAGCACCAACATTATATTTCTACAAATTGACTAAATCAGGTGTTACACTACTAAAAACTATACAACAATCAGACGGTAGTGGGCCAAATAGTCCAACAAACTTTAAATATCAAAATGGATTATTCATGTGGTGGACTACGTATAGTTCGGTGTCAATTAAAGGTAGATTTGTCGATTTCGACAGTTTATATAATGGTGCACCAAATATAATTGAAATTCCGACTAGTACAAACTCGGTAACCGGTGCACTGTATCGTTGGTATGACCCAGTTAACGGTGAAAATGGGGTATTTCATGCAACCGCAAATCCATCGTCATCGTCAAATGGTGGACCATTTGTCATGTACGATTATCAAGGTAACTATATAAGAGATTGTCCAAATAGTGGTAACAACTGGAAAGATAGTACAATAGGCAACCATAAGTATTCTATTTATGATTCTGTTAACGATTGCTTAACTCATGTTACATGTACTGTTGGTGGTCAAATGAAATGCACATATAATGATAACACGACATCTAGTTGGACGTATCAAATGTATCTAGCGGATGCTGTATTCGTTAAGGCGCCTGGATACAGAGATAGTGTATTTGGAATTCGTGCAAATGGATGGGATACTATTCCTTATCCGTTACTACCATCTAGTAACGCTACATCGACTCCCGCATCATTCCTTACTGGTGATGGTAGTGGTAGCAATTCATTATACTACAACTACGGTCATGTTAGTGCTGCAACAGGTACAGGATATGTGCAAGGTAACGTATATTGGGCGCATTCCATGTTGGATAATATTGACTGGGCACCGATATCGAAAGACTTAGACCAGTTCAAAGTAGATTACACAACACCAGAGCTATATTGTTGGCTGGATTCAAACAGTTATATGCGTATAAGTAAGAACGGTGTCGGGTCGAATCATTCAATCAACTCTAATGGATACAGTGTTACAGGCAATGACTGTACTGGTTATTCACCAACGAAAGGCGTATTCTTCGTCGAAGCGTAATCATTTTCACAACTCCTATAATGAAAGGAGGTGTGAATCATGGCAGTAGAAAGTCGTTGCACAACTAAACGCGAGCTCATAAACGGTGAGCTAGTGGTAACTGAGGAATTAGTCGAAGAGACTGTGACTAAAGGGTTCAAAATAAACCCACAAATCGCAGCCGCTGGGATTACAGCCGTGGGAGCCATTGGTGTAGCCATTTTGGGGCTAGTTAAGGTTGACAAAATAACGGCCTTCGAAAAAGAAGGTCACATATTCGTATCAGAGTCTAAGAGGTTCTTGTAAGAAATTACAAGGCCTCAAAGGCTTTTAAAAATTAAAGGAGGGCATTTAAAATGTCAGAAGAAATTAAACAAGAAGTGGAAGTTAAAGTAGAAAAAAAGTCGGAAAACAAAATCCTCTCACGTGAGAACATGAAGAAATGTTTGTATGGCATTGTGGGCTTAGGAGCTTTAGCTGCCTCATCATTTCTCACATACAAACTGACACAAGAAGGAGCTCGCAAACGAGCGAAAAAAGAATTTTCGATTAGCGGTCAAGATTATACTATCTTAGAAGACGGTAGTGAGTCTATGGTAGCATGGCAGGTCTACGACCCAGCGGATAAACTAGTTGGTAAAGCAGATGTGATTCATGAGTTTATTGGGTCTTTAATCGAAGATTAGTGTTCATTTTTACACGTCCTATAGTGAAGTAAATTATAAACTATAAGGAGGACATTATCATGTCAAAGAAAAGAAATGTTAAACTAATTACACCAGAAGAAATGGTGGAAGAAGCAAACAAAGGAATTTTTGGAGGCGAAATGGAAAAACTTAATGAAGTAGTAGAAACAGCAGAAGAAGAAGTTAAGGAATCTAAACTTAAACAATTCTGGAACAACAATAAGGTTAAAATTATTGTTGGAGCAGGAGCAGTATGTACAGTAGGTGCAATTGGTCTAGTATTGAAGAATAATATCGGAAAGAAAGATGAATTTGAGCTATTGGAATATGACTCTACTCCAACAATGGATTTTGAAGTAATTGAAGAACCAGAAGAATTTAGTGAAGAAGCTTAACAGCTTCTTCTTTTTATTATTTTTACAACTCCTATAGTGAAAGGAGTGAAATTTATGGACATCTTAATTAAATTAATTTTCTTCCCACTTAGGTTAGCGATTTGCATAATCAAATGGGTAGCAATTTGTATTGTGTTAGCAATGTTATCAAATTTCGTGAAAGGAGCATTTAGCAAATAGGCACATAGCCTATTCGCTTTCGTGGTCACTATGTGTTTATTTATATTGTTAATTTTATTACTATTGGCGATTGGTATCGTACTGGGTTACTTGCTAGACATACTAGTATGGGTATTCATTCTAGTTGTAGCCCTAAAATTGTTGGCGTGGATATTCACGTAAGGAGGGTACAAAATGAACTACAATACATTTGGTGTAAATGCAAATGACTTTAAGGTTAAAGAAGTTAGAGAAGGCTCTATTGATATCATTACACCACTATCCTTCGATTTGACAGACAAAGATGAAACCGTATTTATGAAATGGAAAGGAGAATATTATGTCTTACACGGAATCACAAAAGGAACAAGAAATTTCAAATACCGATTCAAAGTATCAGCTAGATTTACCGCTGGTATGTCTGCGTCAACTACGGGATTTCGTCTCTAAGTTACCGAAGGATTCATATTGGTATAGTGAAGGAATTGAAATTATAGTAGCATGGGAACGTAAATTGCACACATCAGCATGGTGGATAAACGAGTATGCCAACATGCCACCACTCGAAAAAAATTTAGCAATGTGTCAACATTTGTACTTTCCATTGGTAAAAGAAATTAATGCAGCCTGGGTATTGATAGAAGAAGTCAATGAAAATGAGGAAATTCAGGCTTATATAAAAGAAAGTAGAGGACTTAAAGATGAATAAATTATTTGCAGGAGTATTAACAGTAAGTGTAGCAGGAGCATTAATATTAGGAAGTTGTTATTTCCTATCACATAAGACATTTAGTTCAAAAACAGCAGAACTGAATATAGAACAAATGGCTCGTAAAACGGCTGCCGCAAAATTGATTGAAGACGGTGTAGCAACCGAAGATGAAATAACGGATGATATGCTAGCACCAAACAGTGATGAAACATCAACATTCACGGTAGAGTATAATTTCTTTGGTGAAATCATCGGAGTTAGCAATGGAGGGAATAACTAATGAATAAACTATTAGCAGGAATCTCAACAGTAGTATTCGCAGGTGTACTGGTAACATCATTTGTATTGCCAGTATCAAAAGAAATGACTTATGAAAATGACTCAGTGACAATTATTGAGAAAAATATCTGGGGTCAAGAAAAACGCAATGAGACAATTGAAATGGTCGGAGTCGGTATCAATATCGATGAAACTATAGCTAGTGAGGAATAACACCTCCTAGCTTTTTTAGGAGGGTGACATGGTCAAAACGATAGATAGAAAATACCTTAACCAGCGGGTTAGAAAATATGAACCTGGAAATATAACTAGTAAGTTTCCAAAAATGTTTCAACCAGCTGAAACAATTAAGGTACAAAATAAACGTCCAGCAAATGTTAAAGGTGCACAGTTTGTTAAAGATAATATGACCACTAAAATAAAACCAACCAAAGGTGGCGGTAAACTATATAAACAGAAACAAACATTCGTGTCAAATGGTAAGAAGACTACCATTAAACGGACTATAAATGAAAAAGGTGAAATACAGAAAAAGGCGATTACTAAAAAGCCTAAAGTTAAAATGACACAGCGTAATACTTTTGGCAAAGTGGTAAAAGATACGTCAATAAAAGGTCTTAGTAAATTAAAGGACATTTATGTACCACAGAAAGACCCAATGGGAACCGTTATGACCATTATTAAAAACCCAGAGAAAATAGCATTAGGAATGGGTACGGCTGGGTTCCTTGTTATAACTGCTCCTAAAAATGAAAAGTTAAGAGCATTACACAAACAACCACCTATTAAAATAGTTAGGTCAACACCGCCTAGAGACCCAAATATAGGTGATAAACAAATGATGAAAATGCTGGAAAGTTCGAAAGGTCAAGTACAAAGATTTGACAAAGACCAAGTAGACCCAGATGCAAAATGGCAGCATAGCCCTCATTTACAAATGGCTAAAGCTAAAATGAAAATATTTGCATTGGAAGTTGCACAAACAGCGAAAAATAAAGTGTATACTCCAGCAGCTGAGAAAGTCGGTGTTACATTTGGTATACCAGAAATAGACAAACCTAAAAAAGTTGACGATATACTGAATAAAATGAGTGAATATGCAGGCGACATAAAGGAAGTACAGGAGTCTATTCAAAAAGAGTTAACCGAGCATGAAGTAGTTGATAAAATGAAAGGTATGTTTGGTTCCGCTAGCGATGAGATGAAGAAAATGATTGATAAGAAATATGAGAATACCGACATGACAACTAATGTATTGCAAGATGAGTGGAACCAAGCACCGGAGTATTACAAAAATATGAAAGTTGATGGTTTAGCTATAGCATTTCAACGTATTAGTAAAGATGTTAGTGGCACATATGAGGATACAAAATGGATTGGTAGCGTACGTGAGGATACTAAAAAACATACACTAGAGCAAATCGAAGAAACAAAAAATGTGGCTAATAGTCAGTTCCATTCAACACATGGTGATGTAACTGTACAATCATCCGCGAAAGCAGCAGATACAATTACTGAATTGGATTTAGAAGCAGCTAGGACCGGTCAAGAAGTATTAGATATGACACAAAACATGGGTGCATTGGAAGATAAAAATAAATTATACGATGATATTAGAGAGCAGAAGGTGACTAGTGACGATGACATTAACAAACGAAAAGAAGAAATACTTAAAAAGTATAAGAGAGGAGAATACTTTAAATGGTAGACTTAATCTATTAAAATTAGATTCATGGTATGCATATAGAGATTCTCACATATATAGAACTACAACCTGGAAACGATTACGTAAAATGATTATTGAACGTGATGGTGGAAATGATTTAGGCATTCCTGGTAATCCAATAGAAGGTAGATTCTTGGTACACCATATTATACCAATTACACCTGATAATTGTGAGGACCCAGATATTGTATACAACCCGGATAATTTGATATTATGCAGTTACGATACTCATAACAAAATACACTATCGTAAAGCAGAGCAGGAACCAATATTCGAACGAAAAGAAAATGACTATTATAAGGGGGTGAAGGAACTTGACATTGCTGGAACTATTAAAGAAAACTCAAAATATCGATTTAAATGAAACTTATTTCGATGATGAACTATTATCCATCTTAAATATGATTAACACTCAGTTAATTGACTGTTTAGTAACCAAAGAACATATGTATATCGATACCACAACCGAGATTGATGATATTATTACGCAAGAAATAGGATACACTAAACAAGCAGAAGATTATTTAATTCGAGAGTCGGCAATTGAGTTTGCAGATGTTAAACCAACTGGTGCGACATACTCAAATCATGAAACCCTGAGACACCGACAACTTTCTAGATTGAGGTTCGCTTTTGCACACAGAACTTAATCCAAAAACCGATAGAAATAATAAAACAATACCACCTTATTACTACGCTTTTCGACAGAAGGTTCTCAGGGGCGAGATTGTAGTCAATAAGTTTGTAGCACAGCACATGGAGCACATTGATGAACTTATTCTACGTAAGGATGTATATTGTGACCCATATAAAGTGGAAGGGTTTATTGCATTTGTGGAGAATGAATTATGTTTGTCAAATGGTGACGATGTTGTCATGTTGGATAGTTTCAAACTATGGGCTGAAGATTTACTTTCATGGTATCATTATCCAATAGAACGAGTATGGAATAGTAAGATTAAAGACTTCGAAGAACGTCCAATTAAACGTCAACTGCGGAATGAGCAAGACTTGATTGTAGGACGTGGTGCTGCTAAGTCTATGTATGCCGCATTCATGCAGGCTTACTTCTTAGTAGTGGACCCAACATCCACACATCAGATTGTAGTAGCACCAACTATCACACAAACCAATGAAACAACGCAACCAATCACAACAGCCATTGCGCGTAAGAAAGGTCCACTGTTTCAGTTTGCAGATAGGGTTCAAAATGGCAAACAAATGCTACGTAGTGGTAGAGACACAATTCACTTTGAACCTACCAACAGTTACATTGAAGCTAGGCCGTTGTCCATCGACAAGCTACAAGGTTTGAAAAATAAAGTTTCAACAGTAGATGAGTGGTTATCTGGTAAATTAAGAGAAAATCCTTTGCAAGCAATTGCACAAGGTAGCTCGAAAATAGACGACTGGGTGCTAATAGCTACAAGCTCTGAAGGTACGGTTCGCGATGGTGTTGGTGATGACATAAAAATGGATTTACTCAAGATACTCAATGGAGAGCGTCGTGATGATTCAAAGTCTATTTGGTATTACCGATTGGATGATTTAGAAGAAGTAAACGACCCAGCTATGTGGGAGAAAGCTAATCCTAATCTAGGTGCGACTACGTCATACACTACCTATCAACGTGAGGTTGACGCTAACTTATATGGAGAAGGGAGGAATGATTTACTTGCGAAGCGTTTTGGTATACCTGTTGAAGGGTCTGCGTATTTCTTCTCGTATGAAGAAACGTTACCACACCCGCCATTTAACACAAATGGAATGTCATGCTTCGTCGGAGCAGACTTATCACAAGCTGACGATTTCACAGCTTTCACCTTCTTATTCCCAGACGGAGACCGATTCTGGATTAAAACAAGGTCATACGCACTCAAGTCAAGATATAACAAGTTATACCGAGCTACTCAAAACTTATATGATAAATTTATAGCTGAAGGTAGCCTCATCCTGATGGATGACCAAGTATTAGATATGAAAAAGGTATACGATGATTTGTATGCACATATCATGGAATCCAATTACTACATTCAAGGTCTAGGATACGACCCGTATAATAGTGTTGAATTCCTAGCACAATGGGTGCAGGATTTCGGAGAATATAATGTTGATAAAGTGCGTCAAGGAGCTTTGACGGAATCAGTGCCTATTGGAGAATTAAAACAACTAGCAGCAGCTAGAGCACTAATATTCGATGAAGCATTGATGAAATTTGCAATGATGAACGCTATTACTATCGAGGATAATAATGGCAATAGGAAATTGCAAAAAAGAAGAAATGATGAAAAAATCGATAACGTAGCAGCCCTATTGGATGCTTGGGTTATATATAAAAGAACAAAGGAGAAATAGCGCATGGGCCTTATTAGAAATATAAGAAATGCATTTGGCAACGGCCAGACACAAATTCGCTCGGACCCACGAGACCCTGAACCTAGTAAAAATAGCCAATACTGGGTAGATGATATCACAAAAATGGTATTCAACAAATTATCATTTGATGTTTCTAGGGTAATCTTCGAGCACGTGTCGTATAATAATGATGGTAATCAACGTGTATATGATACGGATATGAATAGAATATTCAGTCATAAAGCAAATGAAGACCAATCATGGCAAGAGTTACTCGAAGAACTAACATTTACTATGTTATCAACGGACAAAGCAGTATTAGTGGCTACAGAATATGAAGATTTCGGTACTCACATTGTGCCTAAACATATTCGAGTGGGTAGATTGCTAGAAATGGGTAGAACGACATATAGAGTAAATGCATATGACTATCGTGATGGTAGGGTTAAGGAAATACAGGTTAATAAAAATATAGCTGTACGAATTCCTAACCCAATTAAATATATCACAAACTCTAATTATTATGTCGAATTGTTAAAACTATCAGTTAGAGAATATCAAAATTATGTTGCAACTCTAAAAATACAAGCGTTTCTAGAATTGCCATATACGACTCGTCAGGCAGACAAGCGTATACTCGCTCAAGAACGCAAGAAAGAAATTAGAGATGATTTAGCTAACGATGATTTACCACTTGCATTCTTAGATGCCGGTGAGAAGTTACAACAATTAGGTAGAGATATCACATTCTCAGGTACAGGAGTACTTGCGGAGGCACAGAAACAATTAGTGTCTTGGTATGGTATTCCACAGGCTGTTCTAGATGGCACAGCAACAAATGAAGTACGGAATGCATACTACCAATGTACCGTATTACCAATTGCACAATGGATTGCTAATGAGTTAATTAAAGCATGGATTGACCCGGCTAAGTTAATGAATGATACAAACCGTGAGAAGTATAAGAAACAAATCGAAAATATTAATGAAGAGACTGATGCACTTACACAATTATATGAAGAGTATTCTAATCAAGGTGGTCAACAAGGCGAAAATCAATTTGGTTCATTCCAAACAGGTGAACCATTAGATATTGACTTATCGGGTGTCGAAAGACAACTTGAACAGCTTGAGCGTAAACTTGATAAGATTACTAATTCAATTGTGGCTGAGGGAATTCGTTGTTATATTAGTCCGTTTGGATACTTGCCAGTAGACCAGATTGGACAAGTGGGTGATTCACTCACACGTAATGCAATACTTACACCTAATGAGGTTCGTGAACTTCTTGGATTTGCTCCTGCTGAAGTAGAGCAAGCTGATGAGCTTTACAACCGTAACATTGGTGTTAGTGAGAATCAAGTGAATGGCGCAACAGGAGAACCTAACCAACAACCGGTTCAAAATGGAGCAAATTCTAATAATCAAGCAAAGGAGAAACCAAATGAATAATCCAGATTTCCAAGGATGGGCAACGCGCTATGGTGTAAAATGCTCAGATGGATTAACAATTCAACATGGAGCGTTTCAAAATGCTCCTGAGAGTGTTCCACTTGTATGGCAACATAATTATTCATCACCAACTAACGTGTTAGGTCATGCTAAATTGACGCACATGGATGAGGGTGTATGGGTTGAAGCATATGTTAACGATACAGATGCTGGTCGTCATACAAAAGAAATTGTGCAACACGGAGATATTAGCGCATTTAGTATTGGTGCTAATAACTTAGTTAAAAACGGTCAAACATTGTTACAAGGGGCTATCTATGAAGTTTCTATGGTATTAAAAGGAGCTAATCCGGCTGCTGTATTAGTGCATAGTGATGATATCGATGACCCGGGATTTGATTTGCCAGATGGCACCATGATTGTAGCTACTGGTGAATTACAACATTCAGAAATGGAGGATGACAAAGTGGAATATGAAGACACTTTAGAACACACACTTAGCTTTGAAGAAGCGGCAGGGGACTTTATTGATTCTTTGACCGACTATGAAGCTGAAGTAGTAGCAGCAATCTTAGGACAAAATAGCGAGGAAGATTCTCTTACTCAATCGGACATCACAGAAGAAGACGTAGTAGAATTCTATAGCACACTATCTGAGGATGGACAAGAAATGCTTTCTGAATTAATCGATATGGTTGAGGAAGAAGAAATGGTAACACAATCTGTAGAACTAGGAGGATATGATGTGAACGCATTTGATAACAACGGATACGTAGATACTGATGTATTACTACAGTCTGCTATCTCAGAAGTAAACGATAAACTTAAAAATGGAAATTGGAGTTCATTTAGTGAATTGAAACATTCAATTTCAAACCAAGACATCTTGCTGCCAGACCCTAAATTAGTCGATGGTATTCAAGAAGACTGGACTACGTATGAAGGATATGAACAAGTATTAAATTCAGTAAGCAAATTACCGTTCTCTCGTTTCAAATCTATGTATATCGACATGAGTCCAGAAGACGCACGTGCTAAAGGTTATGTTACTGGAACACTAAAAGTAGAGCAGGTTCTTGCAATCCTTAAACGTGATGTAACTCCAGCTACAGTTTACAAGAAACAGAAAATGGACCGTGATACTTTGATTGATATCACTGAGTTTAATGTTGTTTCTCTTATCTGGGCCGCAATGCGTAAAGCTTTAATCAATGCTGTAGGTCAACAAATCTTGTTTGGTAAAGGTCTGTCTCGCCTACACCTTAAAAATGGTGCTGGTGTGGAAGTAGCCGACATCAACCAAAAGATTATCCCTATCGCAGAAGATGACAACCTTTACACGCATAAAATCATCAAACCAACCGGTTCTACACCAGTTTATGATGACTTCTATTTAGCACTTAGTGAAATTAAGCAGCCAGGTAATAAAATCATGTACGCTACTCGTGAAACAATCTTTAGTCTTCGTGCTCAACGCACAACTAATGGTGATTTCCAATGGGGTACTATTATCTCAACTCAAGAACTAGCACAAGCACTTGGTGTATCTGCTATTATTGAGATTAATAACCCTGTTAACTCATCTGATGTTGCGTATGACTCTAAATACACTGCTCTTATTGCTATTATGAGTAACTATGCTATTGGTACAGATAATGGCGGAGAAATTACTACATTCGATGATTTTGATATTAACTACAACAAATACACATACCTCATCGAAGGTCGCATGAGCGGAATGATGCGTAAACCTAAATCCGCATTATTAATTACGGCGCAAGTCTAGAAAGGTGGTTCAAAATGGAGCTAAAACATGCACTAGAACGCTACGGCACTTTATCAGCGGCACTAGAAAATGAAGAAACATTGCAGCACGCTATTACATTGGACCCATTGATTCCGGACCCGAAATTTAGTCCAGAAGAACCAGTAGAAATCGACCCTACTCTGTGGGCTCAGAAAGATTTGTACAAACTATTCCCAGAATATCAAGGAACACGTATTAAAGCTTTCTTTATGGATATGACTCCCGAAGAAGCTCGTGCGCGTGGTTATGTTACTGGAGAATTGAAAGAGGAACAAGTGCTAGCACTCACTCAACGCGAGACTTTCTCACAAACCATCTACAAAAAACAAGGTATTCATCGTGATGAACTCACTGATATTTCGTTTGATGTAGTAGGATTCATGTGGAAAGAAATGCGTGACAATCTTGAATTACTTAAGTCAAAAGCTTGTATTCAGGATATGTCCGCAAGCGGCGTTGACCCAACTAAAATCCGTCCTATTATTGATGAACCAGCACCATTTACACATCAACGCACGGTATCTGCTACTGCTGGCACAGCTGACCGTTTGGTTGGTTATACTGAAGCAATCTCAGATATTAAAGTTAGCGGTATGAAAGTGGCTATCATTACTAAGAAATTAATGGATGATTTCCATTTGTTGACTCGTGCTACTGATGAAAAATGGATGTTTAACAAACCAATGACTGTTGCGCAACTTGCAGCTATTCTAGGTGTTGGGAAAATCGTTATTTGGGATGAGGTAAATGGTCTTGGAGGGGAACAGAAAGCTATGCTAACGTTCGTACCTTCAGCATACCGTTTGTCTCATAACACAGGTCCTAACCAAACAGGTCAAGTAACTACGTTTGAGAAATTCGATATTGATTATAACAAGTTTAAATATCTGATTGAAGAACGTCTTGGATTTGCGACTGTTCGCTTTAACTCAGCAGTATTTGTTAAGGAGGTGTAGAATATGGCGGTAGTAACCCCAAATTTTGACGCTTCTGTGGCGGCTATTGCTACTAAATTGCTAAGTATTGACCAGCCAACTACAAATGTAAAGGTTTTTAAAACAATTGTATTTGAGCATAGTATTAAACAATATTTAGCAAAAACAACTAAACTAATTACTCTTAAAACAGGTGCCAATGTGGTTGAGTGGGACAAATCCATTCAGAAACAACCTACTATGCCTGTAAGTAATGTAATCGAAGCTAGTAACACAAAAGCAACGTATTATCTACGTTATGATATTGATAGAGATATTGTGATAGATGTTGCTGAAAATGCTTTGATTCCTAAATTAGATACGTTGTGTAATGTCGCTATTAATAACTGGTTTACTGAAACATTCTTCTCAACGAATAATTATGGTACTTTAACTGGACTAGGAGGACTTATTAATCCTAGTTCCGGTATTGGTAAAGATGCTCTATTACGCGAATTAGTATCTAGACAATTTGCGGTAGTATCTACAGCTTTATATTTGGATATGATTGAAAATCCATCTGCATATGGTATTGGACCTGGTGCTAATATCCGTGATGTTGTTCCTGAATTACTTGTAATTCATGATGAAAATAGCAACGATATGAAGTGGATGGCTTGGGATAATCCATTCCAAATTTTATATATCCAAGAACCAGAAACGAGACTAGAATTTGTCCTAGACGAAAATGTATACCGTGTTCTTATCGAATTTGATGCTTCGCAAGTACTTACCGATGCTAGTATCTCTAGATTCATCTCTGGTACAGTATAATGGAAAATATAAAAAAGTATTTACGTTATGGTGAATTTTTGTTTTGTTTACAAGCTACACTATTTGGATTATTGGTTGTCGTTGATAAATGGATTCTAATTGAATTACCAATTTGTTACGAGGGCTATATATTGGGAACCCTGTTGGGCTTTGGTGGTATATATGGTATCATTATGTATATATTAGGTAAAGAGCCAATAACAAAATGGAATATGGTATATATGTGCATGTCGTACGGATATATGGTATTACATGGTTTATTGGCTTACCAAGCCCATAATGGGTTTAGATATGTAATGACATATAGTATAGCGATGTTATTGACTATATACTGGTTAAAAGGAGATATAAAATGAATACAGAAGTACTAATTGGTCTCATTGGGGCGCTTGGTGCTGCTGTAGTGTCTATTCTTAAATATAGTGACAGTAGATATGCCAACTTTGAGAAGAAAAATGAAAACCAACTAAATGAATTTAAGCTAGAGATTAAGGTATTACAGCAACGAGTAAATGACTTAACCGATGAGTTATTACAGACCAAAATCTTGGTTGCTAAATATGAATCTGAGCTAGAAATGAGGAGGAAAAATGACGAAAGTGTATGAAGCACGTAAAGCAATTGTACAGGCTAAACTTGATGCTTTAACAGATAAAGCTAAAGTTGTAGCTCCTTGGTTGGAACAAGATTATCAACGTGAAATCAACTTCCTCAACCAACAAATTGCTGCAAAAACGGAGGTGAAGCCAAATGAGGGTGAAAGCAACTCTAAAAATGAAGGCAACACCGCCAAACAAGACTGATTGGAAACACTCTGATTATCCAACACTACAAGACAAAGTTGTCTATGGTGTGTTCGATACAATTAAAATAAAAGATAATCGTGGTAACTCAATAAATATACAAGAGACGGCAGATGCTACATTCACGTGTGGCTCTTTTCCAACTCCACATATGGATTATCCGTTTTGGTATTTCGTTGAGGAAATGATTATAAATAATATCGAATATACGGTTACTGGTGTGGATATCAATAGAACGCAATATGTGTTCAAACTTAATTCTAAAATAGGGATGGTGATTACATGAATCTCATGGATACCGTATCCAAATTACGCGATGATATTATTGACGTAGTTCAAGCAGTTGACCCGTCATTGATAGTTGCTGATAATTTCCAAGTATATTGGGTACAACCTACAAATAGAATTAATTATTCTAACTTTATGGTGCTGGAACGTTCTTACGCTACAAATAATGCGGCTGATAATATTCCAGCATATAAATTAAATTACCGTTTCAAATGTCAAATATTCGAGAGGAATGACCCTTGGATGGCTGACGAATTAATGAAGAAAATACCTATGTCAAGTTTCTCAACACAAGCTTTGACTGAAGGATATTTTGTAACAACTATATTTATATACAGATAATAGGAGGAATAACAAATGCCTGCATTTCAATGGGATTTAGACACTACACGTACTTATGAAGGTGGTGTATCAAACGTCGTTCTAGGACGTAAAGACGGTGTGGAACCAGTAGCTTGGTGGGGTGTTACTAACGTAGCAGCTGCGCCTAGTGGTGGTGAATCTACAACTACGTATGCTGATAATATTGCATACATGAATTTGGTATCAGCTGAGAAAGCTGGTGGTTCAATTAACGCATACACTTATCCAGACGAATGGTTACCATGTGACGGTAAACTGGTTCAAAATGGAGCAGTTATTGGACAACAAACACGTAAACCGTTTAACCTTTCTTGGTTAACAATGGTTGGTAACGATGTTGATGGATTTGACCATGGTGAAATTATGCACTTTGTATGGGATTGTACTGCAAGTCCTTCAAGCGCGACTTATGCTACACAATCAGACTCACCTGCAGCTATCGAATTTAGCTGGTCATTCACTTCACTTTCTACTCAAACAGTAACTATTGCTGGTAAAGAGAAGAAAATTGCTACTCTTGATTTGGATACTAGTCGTATGACACCTGCACAAAAGACTAAATATGAAGCATTCAAGACTGCATTCTATTCACAAACAACACCTGGATTCCCAAGTGCTGCTGATGTGCTTGCTGCAATGGCTTAAAAATAGGTCAAAAATAGCAGTTTTAGTGGGCTCACAAATTTTAGTGGGCTCACAAATTTCAAAAAATGAACGATTTTTTGGTTAAAAAATGCTAAAAACTTGAACAAAAACTGACCACCCCCATATTTTAGCCCACCCTAAAGGGGCTACAAACGTTGATATATCAACGTTTTCAAGGGGGTGGGCTTTTTTGAATTCAATTTTACTTGTTTTTTAAATTTTTTATTTTTATTTTTTTATAAAAAAGAATGGTTTTAGGGTTCAAAAAAGCCCACTTACAATTTTACACACAAAAAGGAGAACATTATTATGTTAAAAATTAACGTTGAAGCTGTCAATTTAAAAGGAGAAACCGTAACAAAAGAAGTATATTTCCAATTCGAGCAACAAGAATTAATCCAATTAACTAGAGGTGATATTGGTAAATTTAGAGACAATCTAATCGAACAAGACCCAATGGAAGGTTTGAAAGTAATTGAAGAGATGATTGAGTTATCATACTGCGTACGTGAAGAAGACATGTTGTATAAAGATGAAGATGAATTTAAGAAATTTAAGCGCGGACCATTCTATCGCTCACTATTAAATGAATTAATGTCTAATCCAGAACGTATGGTTGAGTTCATCAAAAATATGTTTACCGATTTAGACCAATCCGGTGGTGAATTATCAAAAGCGATTGATGAAGCAGCAGCTAAGGTATTGAACGATGTGGGACAAGTATAATGAATCTGCTAGAATAACGATACCAGCTACCGAGTATTATGAAAACAATAAAATACACAATACACCAGAATATAAAATAGTATTCCGATATAGCATGCGGGCAGTTAGAATATACGAAAATATGACCGGTAAGTTATTAATAGGGGCTAAGGATATAGACACATCTTCCTTGTTTTATGCTATGTCGTATGGTGAATTACCGTTAGCAGTAGCATCGCGTTTAAGTGAACAAACAGCAAGAGAGATTATGGCAGTAGCTCTAGCTGATTTCTCATTTCATAGAAAAGTAGAAAATGGAAAACGAAGCGCTGTAAAATCAGTACTTGAGATGTATGCTGGAATGGTGGTTGGACAAATACCATTTGAAGCTGAAGACTGGCATATAACAAGAGTAACTGAATTAATGGAATATATCTCAAGAATAAATAATGGCAACAAAGCAGAGTTAACAGATGATGAAGCATATCGCATGGCCATGAAACAGAGGAAACAGATGGAGGAGAAAAATGCAAGGAACAATAAGCGATATCATAAAGAAATGGCAATCAATAAAAGTACCAAAGTTACCGACAAAGGTAGATAAAAAAGGTAAAGAAATTGTTGACTTGTTGAAAGAGTCTTCTCCAGTTGCTACTGGACAATATAGAGATTCGTGGCGATATCTTATAGCCGATGACCATCTTTATATTATAAACGATAGAGAATTTGGAGCGGAAGGTGTTTGGGCCTTCCCTCTACTTGAGTATGGACATATGTCTAAAGGACATTATATACCAGGAAAGAAAACGGTAGAGAAAAATAAAAAATCAATTGATGCAATTATAGCAGGCATCAAACAAGAGGTGGTAGATGACTTAAATAAACAAATAAGGAAGTGATGAACAATGGCACAGACTGTAGATAAAGCAGTTATCGACGTAGCTGTCGACCCTAAAAATGCCGAGACTGGTGTTAACGCCATAGTCTCAGCTTTAGGTCGTTTGGAAGAACAAGGTAAAAAACAAACTGCTTTACTAGGAGCTACATTAGCAACAAATATATGGGACCCAATTGTTAACGCAGCCAAAGGTTTAATTAAACCAATGACGGATGGTTTAGCAGAGTATGAAGAACAATTAAAAATAATGCAGACGATGTCCGTAAATACTGGAGCATCAACACAAGAAATATCAGATGCATTATTAGATTTGAATACTTATGCCGACCAAACAATATACTCATTTAAAGATATGACAATGGGTATGGGTCTATTTACTGCAGCAACAGGTAAGTTAGAAGGTTCTGGAGATTTCATTAAAGGTATCTATAACTTAGCTGCAGGTATGGGCGCTACATTGCAACAATCTAAAACTGCAATGATTCAGTTAACCCAAGCAGTATCATCTGGTACTGTAAAAGCACAAGACTGGAACTCAGTAGTAAATGCTGGATTAGGTGGTCCTAAATTCCGTAATGCATTAATTGAAAATGCGAAAGCGTTAATGATTCAAAATGGCGCAACGGTTGAGTTAGATAAAACTGAAGCTAAGTTGTATGCTCAAGCACAAAAAAGAGCAGCAGCTGCAGAAGAGTCACTTGGGACGTTGGCTCAACAGATTCAATTTAAACAACAAGATTTAAATATATTAAATAAACGTATTGATGAACTAGCACGTGAAGGTAAAGCAACTGATACTTTAGTTCAACAAAGAGAGCGTATGTTATTCTCTATTTCAGAGATGGAGAAAAAACAAGCTAAATTAACAAATGAAATGCATTCATCAAACCAGGAAGTTGACCAGTTCAATGCATATTTAGCGGATACAGATAATGCTTTTGGTGTATTGGAAAATGCAGCTGATAACTTCAAAGGGTCATTAGAACAAGGATGGCTAACATCTGAAGTATTGGTTAAGACGTTGCAAGACTTTGCTAGCGATGAATCGTTACTAGATGCAGCAACAAAAATAAAGACATATACACAAGCTATGGACACCCTAGCCGAAGGTGTAGGTTCTGCTTGGTCACAAATTATGTATAAAATACTTGGTGATGGCGACGAAGCTGCTAAATTATGGACCGCGTTCTTCAATATGATGGAGCAAGGCGAAACTAAAATAGTAGAAGCCATGAATGCTGGTTTCGGTACAGAGACTAGTATGATGGCACTAGATGGTATTCGAAAAGCCTTTATTGAAATATTCAATGAGATTGGCAAAGTCATTCAAGCATTTATGCCATTTGAAGATATTATGTTTAGCACACAAGATGCTGTTGTTAAGTTTTTAGGCATTGTTGTTGACGTTAAAAATATCATTGTCACAGTTGGTGACTATATGATATCAAACAAAGATACAATAAAATCAGCAATCGAATCACTAGTTACACCGTTTAAAATGATATTTGATATTATATCGAATATAGTTCAAGTAGGTGCTATGTCTATTTGGAACGGTATAGTGGATGAGCGAACACAAAAAGCGTTTAAAGACATGGAGAAAGCATTGAACGACATGTGGGTGGCCATACAAAATGTTCGTGAGGCATTCGCTGGTGGAGACAAAGAATTAAAAGAAAATAAACTAGTTCATGAAGGAACTGTTACTATCTTACAATTATTTGCTGGAGCAATTGAGAAAATAGCACAAGCAGTGACTTGGGTAGCGGATAAAATCATTGAAAATAAAGATGTTATTGATGGTTTTGTAGATACTCTTAGTAAACCAGTGGACTTTGTTAAGAAATTCACAGGTAAAATAGTTCCAGAATGGTTGAATGAAGACCCAGATGGTAAAAAGGTAAAAGAAGTAATTGATGGAATTGGTCAGCATGTTCAAGATTATCTTAATGACCCAGCAGGTACATTATCAAAAGATATCAAAGCTACTATTAAATTCGGCATTGAAATTATTGACAATATCAAAGGTCCATTAAATAAATGGTTAAGTGAGATTAAAACGTATATCGGCACAGTGTCACCAACCTTAGCTGGAATAATCACCGAGATTCAAGGCTGGATTAATAATTTAACGGGTGACCATATGACAAAAGGTCTAAAGATTATTGATAGTGAAAAAGGTGTATGGGATAACTTTAAAATAATCATTGGAAAAGTATGGGACTTTATAAAATTTGCAGCTGATAATTTAAAGAATATACTTGGAGAAATTGGCGGATTTGCCATTGATAAAATAAAAGATTTCTTAGCTGGTCTAGGTGAGTCATTAGGTGATGGTTCAAAATCGCTCGGTGACTTTTTGAAGAACGTCGATTGGGATAAAGTAGTTGATAACTTAATAAATATGGCGAAGACTGCTGGTGTTATTATCTTAGTATTAGCTATAGCATCTAAAATAATGGGCAGTGCTGCCGATTCAATTACTAAAGCAATTATCGCAGTTATCGTTGGAATTATTGCAGTATTGTTTATTATTAAATCACTTAATGATATCGATATCGCGGATTATTTACAAGGTATAGCGTTAACTGGTGCAATTATGTTAGCGATTCCATTTATGGTTAAATTACTAGCTAAAGCATTAGAAGAAGTGGATGCTAAAACAATATTAGCAACATTATCAGGTATTACAGCAACTGTTATGGCTACAACTAACGGCCTCAAGGATTTAGCACAGGAAGACCCATTACAGATTATATTAGCGGCGGCAGCATTAGCGGCTATTCTATTTATTCTATCCAAGTTCCCAGTAACAGAAGGTAGTGCTACGGCTTTGATAGCGGCATCTGCTGGAATATTAGTTATGTCATTCGCATTGAGTAATTTAGCACAATTTGATGTAACCCAGATTGGATTGCAAATGATTGTTATTTTAGCAATCTTAACAGCTCTTGGTTTAATTGACCAGAAATTAAATATCTCAGAAGGAATATCAAATATAGGTAAAGCTATATTTAGTTTCTTCTCTGGTATAGCCGCATTAATTGCATCCATCGCATTGTTAGCAGGGGGTATTGGATTATTAATTATTTCGTTAATTGGTCTAGTATTAGTAGCACCATTAATTATAGCAATGGGTGATAAATTTATTGTTGCTATGAATATTTTTGGTACAGGTATTGCAGCATTCATTTCCGGATTAGCTACTGGTTTAGTTCTAGGTATGGGTGATTTCATTATTAGTTTAATAAATGAACTTGTGCGCATTATCGGCGAAGTCAAAGATAATATCATAGAACTATTAGCGATGGTAGCAGCAATCATTGGTCAAGGTATTGTTGTAATGATTCAAGTAATCGGTTTGTATGCTCCAGAAATGGTTACTGCATTGAGTGATTTACTAGTTGGTGTGTTTAAAGCATTAGCTAAAGAAATTGGGCCTATCGTAGATGCAGTATTTGAATTTATTGTAGCATTACTTAAAGCTTTAGCGGCAGGTCTTAAAGACCATGGCGCTGACTTCTTAGCAGCAGCATTTGAGTTCTTAATGCAATTAATATTAGCAGTTATTACTTCTATTCCTAAAATAGCTGGTAAAATATGGGACTTTATTGTGTCGTTATGGGATAGCATAATCGAAGCTATTAATAATTTCGACCCTGAGAAATTTGGTCAGGCAGTAATTGATACACTTAGTGCGGCTTGGGATTGGATAAAGGATACTGCACTACGACTATTTGATGGAGTTAAGAACTTCTTCAAAGGATTATTTAGTCCTGGCGATACAGAAGCAGAATCTGTAGCTGCAGCACAACAAATGGCCAATGACCATAAAATTAATATGCAAGCAGCCTACGGTATTAAATCACCATCTAAACTAATGAGGGATGAAGTTGGTAAATACATTGGTGAGGGTATCAATGAAGGTACATTAGATGCAGTTAAGGATGGACAAAATAAATTCGAAGCTGCATTTAAAAAGTTGGGCGCACGTCTATCTGGTAGTTGGAATAATGTTATGAAAGATGTCACTAAAGACTGGAAGTTAGAAAAATACATTGACCTTGGTGAATTTAATAGTGATATGTCAATGGCTTTCACAGGTCCGAATATGGATAAGTTAAACCATATGACACAAAATATCACTAATAAAATAGAGTTCAATATTACAAATCCAATGGAAAAAATAAATGGTCAAGATTTAGCACAGAAATTACAACCATATTTAGGTTATACAAGATAAGGGGCTTCGGCCCCTTATTTATAGAAAGGAGACAAAATGTCATATAGAAAATATTGGGACAAACCATACACCATTACAAAAATATATGAACAGCATAATATGCCAAATGGTCCAATACATGTTAAAGATTCAGGTTTATTTAAAATTGCTGAATCTTTACTATTTTATGGACACCCCAATTCTGTAATAAGAGGTGGCGATGCGATACCAACTACATCAATTATTGAATTGCTGCAAAATCCAAAAACACTAGATTATATAAAGAAAAATGAATTAAGATATGCTGTTGCTACATATGGGATAAGTAGCGAATTGATTACAGTGTTGAATGACCTAGGTTTTGTTGTTGATTTAAAAGAAAAGATATCAGATGATTATGTTTGTCTATGTGCTGTTAGAAGTATATACACATTACCAGTAGATACTTTAATATTAGAAGAATATGAAAACGGCATTGGTACAATATCAATGGATATAGCAATAGAATCGGATGAAACAAATATGGGATGGAGGATTAGTGATGCATTGTATAGTTAATGGAAATTTATTCTATCCTAGTGTGTATAAAAAATCATTTAGTAACTTCACAATATCGATATCTTTTGAGTGCCCATATGCTACCGTATATACTGTTATGGTTGATAACGTTGCATATAAATCATTCAATGTTACTGAATCAACGATTAGCATTGAAAAAACATTGATACCAGATACTGATATACCACCAATGGATGATGTATTAATGAGTGAATTGCTAGACTGGTTACAAGATGAAACTAGTCCAATGTATAATTCAGAATATGCTAATATTCAGTTATATAATGATTTCCGTATCCCAGCACACGATGGAAAAAATTTAATCGATATTCTATTAGGTATGAATATAATGTATAGTATTTCAGGTAATACTATTATATTGAGAAGTAGTGGTTTTAATTCAATAAGTACATCCTATTTAATATCCGACGGCACCGTTAATGCAGCATTCAAATATGTGGAATACGATTCCGCGAATACTATAAGGTGGTATGGTGTATATAATACGGGTGACAAAGTCAGTAAAACATATCCATTTAGATGGGTTACGGACACTAGTGTTAGTACACAAAATGCAATATTTTTAAGTGCTGATGCCGGTACTGATATTTTGGATGCAGTATCTGAACAAGTCATAAATGATGTATATTTCAGCATTAGTATTTCCAAATATAGAAGTATTAGAGTTGACCTTGGATGTAATATAATTAACGGTCGTATATCAAGAGTAACATCATACGAGGAAACAGAAAACGGTATCGTTTTTGAAGGTGTCTATGTAAAAGATTCGACACTAGTAAGGGGTAGAATATGAGTAATGTAAATTTAGTAGTATCATTTGGCGGTTTTATGGTGGATAATGCATATAGCACTGTTATATCAACACCAGAAAGTCCGACTAATAATTATAACCAAGTGATAAACAGCTGGTTAGCTGGAAAAACAGTAACATTAGGTCTATATCAAAATGCACCTGTAGCTGTCCAAACAACAATAACTACACCTTACGATTGGAAACTCGGTTCGGTTTCACGCATATATGATGGCCGCGTATACATCTCATGTTATCCAAAGCATACTGGTAGTATGTATACTTCTATTATAAAGATTGCGGTGTACGCTCAAACAATAGAACTAATGTCACCGACCGAAACCTCATATACTACAGATGACACGCAGTTATATTTTTACGCTCCTGCCATATATGCAGGAGATGTTACGAGTATTCCATTTGAGACACCGGTAACTGATGCGGCATTCGATTGGGCGAGACGATTCAATCAGTTTATAAATTATATGAAAAATTTATACCAACATTTCACATTTATTGGCGCGGCACTGGAACAAACGGTCACCAATACACAATATACAACCACCGTTGCCGACCCATCCATGTTGATTGGACAGAATATTGGATATACAGGTCAAGGATGGAGTCCAGTTCCGGATTTAGCATCGCATATCACAAGTAGATATTTATTTGCATATATTGACCCTACTGTATTCAGTTCAGATATTACTGCATTTCCTAGAAGATATATATTTAAAACTGCTGGTAGTTCGAACAATAGGTTATATCCTATGCTTGACAGTTCAACTGAACAATATGTATATGAAACCCATTCTATACTTATCGATGCTACAGAAAACGATGCCCGTATGAATATAATGTCCTTAGAATATACATTATTTTCATCAACGGGTACGATGACTGTTAAATTTAAAGACTATGAAGATTACTATATATTTTTAAACACCATATATTTTAACTCTATAGCCCAAATTCAACACATAACACCGGTTGGTTCAGTTACTATTACGATATTCATAGAAGATGTTCCGATTGTAGATATGGGTGGTAATGAAAATATAATGGTGAATATATCATTTAAAATAGTAACGCGTTCGGATAGAGATATAAGACGTCCATATTCACCAAAAGATATACAGGTTTCTGGATATCCAAATAATGTTACTTATTTTGCATTACCTTCTGCGATTGGTCTAAATAGATTTGGACTATCTTTTACTAATTCAGCAATTGGTAGTTTAGACCCAAGTGCGGCATCCAAAACAAATAGGCATACTATTTTTAAAGAATTATCAACATACGGAAATATGGTAACCTCTCCTGGATATAATATAGCAGCAAATGGAGCCCTTACTCCGTTATATGGTATGTCTTCGACCCATGATACATCCATGGTTGGTATTAATATGTTTGAACCAGGTAGCATATATACCGGAACTCGTTTGGTATCATCTGAGGCACGAGCGTTAGTACAAAAATGGATTAGTAGCGTAAATACAGTATTTCCAGATATTTCACTGACTTCTAATGATTTATTAAGCTCGGTAGCCATAAGTAGAACCATATCCGCTGAATATACATGGTATAATAGTAGTTCTGGACCATTCACAACCATTAGGAATGCTGCTCTATCATATACTGGTAGTTTATCAGAAGCTAGACCAATAATTTGGTGGCCTACTGAGGAATAAACTGTTCATTTTTACAACTCCTATAGCGAAGGGATATCACAACCCTTCATAATTCATGAGAGTTTGGCATTTGTCAGACTCTCTAAACTTTTAAAGGAGGACATTAAAATGTCAGATTATCAATTATCAGTATCAACCGTTGTTACAATTTTAGAGGCCATGAAAAAAGATATGGCAGAAACAATTCGCAACCCTTCGAACGAAAAATTCAAAGAAGGTATGCGATTGATTAGTGAAAATATAGAGTATCTTGAAAATAACTATACTCTATATTTACAGGATGTAGATGTAAGATTCACTATGGATGAACTGATTAAGTATCCAGATTACATCACTGTTGGTTTGAGTGATTGGATTAGTGACAATGCACAAAATATGCATCAAGTAATCGAATTGACGGCTAAATACACAATCGAGGATATGGAAGAGGATAATGACATGGGTTTATCTTTCGTATGGGAGGAGTTTGGCAGTTCAAACGAATCTCAAGAAAAACAAGAAATGTACGAAGCACGCATACCAATCTCAACAGAAATATTGATGGCGACAGAGGCTTTAAGGAACATGATTGGTGGGCTAGAAGACAGCAAATACAAAGTTCGTCTATCGGAGAATTTGCAGGAGTTGCAAGTCTGCGAGGATATGCTGTTGGCCCAAGAGGTCAAATTCTTAGAGTTGATGGACCGCAACCATCGCATCATCAAGAAAATGTTGAACGATTAAAGGAGGTGACAAAATGTCAGAACAGAAAAAGGAAGCCGGCAAAATCGCGAAATATGCTGACAAGGCTTTTGAAGAAACTAGCAGATTTATGGTAGAGACATTCTACCCTAATGCTATTGAATTTGGAAAACAGTTTATATTTCAAATGATTGGCGACAGATTAGGTATTGATGTGAGACCTAAGAAGCAGAAATATAATCATTCAAATAGGTACTCCACTAGAAAATTAGGGTATAATGATGAACCGCAATATGGTATAGGACGTGCACAAGTCTTAGCCAGCGGATTAACATCAAGAGAAGCTGATGAATTTATGCGTCTAGCAGATGATATGATTCGTGGAGACGGATATGTAATCCTAAGTGATTTAAAATCAGAATTTGGATTGCGACCTAAAATGAGTGACCGTGAATATAAATGGTCCTCAACGATTGGATTCCGAAAGGAATTTGCAGGCAATGGATATTATAATGTGGTATCAGATAGGGTGTGATGATATGGACTTAAGAGAAGTACATGATAGCATACAATATGAATGGGCACAATATGAATTGGACAAAACCCGTGACGACGGATTAATTCATATCATGGGGTTATCATTCGAGAGTGATGACGATATAATAATGTTATGGAAAAGATGGCCTAGAGTATGGTATAACCATGGATTCATATTCTTGGCACATTTAGTAGCAGAACAATTGGATATACCAGATTGGTATGTTCGAGAAGAAGCAGAACCAGTATCAGAGCTCGATACAGTACACGAATGCTTCGCATTATATTATGCAGTTGATCTACTAACAAATGACCTTGACCTGAGAAGGAAAATTCAGGAATTAATAATTGGATATTTGAAACAAATAGAAAATGGAGGAATCATACTATGAACTTAGTAAGTGTAGTAAAATTAGCAGGCATCGTATTGGGCGGTGCAACAGTAGCAGCGGGAGCTGCATATGCGTATAAACGCAATAAAGAATTGAAGAAAGAAAAAGCAACTTCACAAGTTGTGAAGGAAGAAAGCAAATTTGACAAGGCTCAAAGAATTATCGACAGAGTTGGTATGAGTTTGTTAGGTGCTGCAGCAGTAGGAGCAGCTATCTTTGTAGGAACAAAAGTACCAAAATATGGATTGAAAGTAGCACTTAAAGTATTTATTAAACCAGCGTTACATGGTGCATTACAATTTATTACACCGTTTACGTTGATGTACGCAGCAGCAACAGGTGCTAATTTAGCAGCAGAAATCAGTGACGAACTTGCATATAGTGAAACTGATATTGAGTATCAGGAGCTCGATAAAGGTGAGCGATTTCGCTACGTCATGGAAGGTCGATGGCCTAAAGTGGCACGTGTTGCAATTAGCGGCATCCTTGGTTTTGGCTCTTATGCGTTTGTGGTTACGCGTCTTCGTAACACTGTTAAAATGCTTAGTGCGAATATCGAAACTCTGTATCAAAAACTTGCTCATGAAAAAGAAGGAAAAATTGTCGATAAGCTTCCAGAAGAAGACAAAACAGAAAATGAAGCTCCTAAGAACCCATTTGGAGAACATAAGTACGTACTACCGTTCTTCGAAAGTGATGAATGGGCTAAAGACGACAATGAGTACAATGAGCAGTTCCTTAAAAATGCGATTGATGAAGTTGTGCGTAGGGCTTATATGGATGGTAAAATGTATTCATGTACACTTAAAGAAATCTTCGGATTCTTCCCAGAATCATTTGATAAAGCAACAGGATATTTCGGAGTGCCAAACGTTGAATACCAACTTGTTAATGGCCAATATTATATTGTTTGCGACTATCCTGTAATGTTGCCCTACAGATAAGGAGGCAGATGATTGCCTCCAATATATTATGAAAGAATATAGAGGATAATAGAATGAATAAATTAATTAGTTTTGGAGCAGGACTTGCTGTCGGTCTATTGGTCGGCATTGCTTGCTCACAGAAAATGAAGAAATTAAATGAAGTAGAATATCATCATGAAAGTGAGGATGATACTATTGAACACGTGGAAGTTTATATGGAGGAGCCAGAACTCCCAACCATCGAAGAGATGGAAGAATTATGCGACCCAATTGACCCTACAGCACCGGATTCTGATTATACATTGGACGACGATGTCATTGAACGAGAAAACACAGAAGCTTACATGCGTAGACATGAAAAACTAAGTAATGCTGCTATGAAGGAAATCGTTGAGCATATCTCTGGAGAAACAAAACTTAAAAAAGAAACAGTAGAGAAAATGATTGAACATTTCTCAAATGGATATCCAATGACGGAACGTGTATGGGAAGGAATTCCTATGTATGGTTTATTTGGATTACCAACAAAAGATGCTCAAACATTCGAAGTAGATATGATTCTTGATACGTTCTACGAAGAATATTACAAGAATAAAATGTTATATTGGGTAGAACGTTGGCCTGAATTAACACAGGAGTTGACTAGATGATAATAGAAATCGAAACGGTTGAGAAAAAACGAGGTCATCTGATATCTCGTCCTGATTTCTTGAATAAACCAAATAACGATTTCTTATTTCAAGGTGGAGAATTCCAGGCCTTCTGGGATGGTGAACAATGGCACACGGACGTCTATGATTTGGTAGCATATGTCGACAAATTAACCAAAGAAGAAGCAGAAAAACAAGGTGCCATACCTGAACTGATGGTCCGGAATTCAACTTCCATTATGCATAATTTTGTTAAATTCGCTAAAGTACAACAAGACAGTAATGTCCAGTTTGATACTAAAATAGCATTCAAATCTGAGGTACCTCTTAAAACTGATTACCAGTCTAAGAAATTACCTTATGACCCAGAAGAGGGGTCTGTAGAAAATTGGGATAAATTATTATCTCTATATTCTGAAGATGATGCTAAGCGAATAAAATGGATGATTGGGTGTGTCTTATGTAATGATACACTTAACGTTCAGAAGTTTTTATACCTATATGGTAAAGCCGGTAGTGGTAAAGGTTCCGTTTTAAAAATTATAAAACAACTTATCCATACATCGTGGGCTCCGATAAAATTATCCAGACTAACAAGTAACTCGGAGTTTGCGTCTGCAGGAATCCAACCACTACCGTTGCTTATAGATGACGATGCTGATACCCGTTTCATGGATACAACAGATATCCTATTAACGTTAACGGCTCACGAACCGGTGACGGTTAACAATAAATACCAGAAAATGAAGGTCGTGAACTTCCCCGGGCTGGTGTTTATTGCTAGTAATGAGCGATATCGTGTTAGAAATGTGGATGCGGGTATCAATCGTCGTGCTTTAGTAGCTAGAACCTTAGGTAATAAAATACCAAAAGCAAAATTCAATAAAATAATGAAGGGAAGCGAAAAAGAAATCCCAGCAATAGCATATGATTGTATGCAAGTATATAAAAAATGTGGGTGAGAATAATATGATACTATCAAAGTATTGGAAATGGTCAGAATGTCAGACACAAGTGATCGTTTCATGTA
>LSPZ01000042.1_pt1 | contig 30395 bp, 27 predicted proteins | sample 651281 | NCBI WGS metagenome assembly LSPZ01 (sample SAMN04438313, study PRJNA306036) | termite gut metagenome | isolation source: viral DNA filtered from gut of termites from termite colony 2 | host: Coptotermes formosanus | place: USA: New Orleans, Hayne Blvd. | collected 2013-06-18
CATCGGCAGTGGCGCGGCGGGTTCGGTGGCGGCAGAGATTGTGTCACGGGATGGTCAGAAAGTCGCTGTTATCGAAGAAGGTAACCTGGGCGGGTCGGCACCAACACTGAGCGATGTGCCGGTTGGCGCGCTCATGACGGCGGCGCATACGTTCGATGAAGCGCGGCGTGGGGCAGCATTTGGTCTGCGCACCGCAACGCTCGGGTATAATTATCCATCAATCAAAAACTGGAAAGCTTTAACTGTGAGGCGTTCTGGTGCAATGGCCACGGGCGAATATCTCCGTAGTCGTGGAGCTAGTGTATTTAAGGGTCGAGCCCACTTCTTGTCGCCACACGCGATATCTATCGGTCGACGACATTTATCAGCGGATAAGTTTTTGATTGCAACCGGATCTAGTGCCTTTATTCCGAATGTAGTTGGCTTGGATATGGTGACTTACTTGACTCCAGAAGCTGCGATTGATTTATTAAAACCGCCAAAAAGTTTATTCATAGTTGGGGCTGGTGCCTCTGGCGTGCAGTTTGCTGAATTATTCGCTATTTTTGGCACGAAAGTCTATTTGGCGGATGTCCAAAAGCGTGTTTTACCGCGCGAGGACGACGAAGTTTCCGAGGTTATGACAGATGTACTAACGCGCCTGCGCGGTGTGGATGTGCTGACTTCGGCGCGAGTCATTGCAGTGAAAAATGAAAGCACATTAGTAAAAGTTACTTATCTTACCGGTGAAACTGAACATTCGGTTAAGGTTGAAAAAGTTCTAATCGCGGCTGGCAGAACGCCAAATGTGGATATTGGATTGGAAAACGCCGGTGTTGACTACGAAAAATCTGGTATCCAGACTGATGAGTTTTTAGGTACTTCAGCTCATAATATTTATGCAGCTGGCGATGTGCTAGGTCGATTCGGTAAAACACATAGCGCATGGTACGAAAGTCGTATTGCAGCGAATAACATACTGGGTCGAGGTAAACTAGCGCCTGATTATACAGCCGTGCCGCGTGTAATCTGGACGAATCCAGAAATCGCAGCTGTAGGCATGACAGAGAAAGATTTGACACGCGAGGATATCAAATTCCATCGTTCGATTATTCAGAATTCTATTGTGCCACGCGCCAACATTGCTAATTTTGCGGTCGGTTTCACCAAAGTCTTGACTGGGACGAAAGGCGAATTGTTAGGTGCAACTATCGTAGCGCCGCATGCTGCTGAAACAATTAACGAAATCAGCCTAGCGATAAATAGTGATTTAACCGTTCATGATATCGCAAATACAGTACATCCTTTTGGGTCATGGAGTGAAGTTTTACGATTAGCCTGTGCAAAAGTTCGCGTCAAATGATAGAATATACACGTGAGAATTGTTAAAAAGTTACAAGAATTTTTGGCGCGGTATCCTCGTCTAGTAACATTTGTTGCGTTATTCTTGGCAATATCAGTCTTCTCGATTATTTGTCTAAGCAAAATTGGTGCTTGGTCGGTTTGGTTTGACGAAAGTTTTTCGGCCTTTATGATTCAACAGGATCTTGGAGATATATGGCACTTTACATCACTTGATGTGAATGCGCCATTCTATTATTTCCTGCTAAAAGGGTGGTCGTTCATAGTCGGGAATAGTGATGTGGCGTTACGTTTACTTAGTGTGATATTTGGTATTAGCGCACTAGTTGGCGGATTTTTCTTATCGCGACGTTTATTTGGCAAACGGGTTGGTTATTTTACATTGCTGTTTCTGACTTTGTCGCCAATGCTACTGCGTTATGCGACGGAAATGCGTTGTTATACACTTCTAATCTTTTTGCTCATCATTGCGACGTACGTTTTCGTACTGGCAGGCGAGAGGTCTTCGCGCAAACTATGGGTATTATACGGAGTTTTGATTGCGGCGGCGATGTGGACGCACTACTATGCCGCGCTGCCGATTTTGGCACATTTCATATGGCGAAAAATGACTGCGAAAAAGTTTTTCACATGCGATTTCGTGTACAGTCTAGTTACTGCGGGCGTATTGTTCTTGCCGTGGTTGCCGACGATGATTAATCAACTCGGCGTTGTGCAGGGCTATGGTTTTTGGATTTCACCATTCGGATTGGATACAGCAGGGAATTTCTTGAGCGAAACTATGGTCTATAGTACCCATGATAGAGCTACCGGCTTTATAGCTCTGGGACTGGTCGTAGCACTTGCGTTGTTAGTGACGTTACTTATTAAAAGTCGAAGTACTTTGACGAAAAAAATTCAGCCAAACTTTTTACTTATTCTACTTCTAGTATTTCTACCAGTTGTGATTTTGATGATCCTTTCGATGCCACCGCTCAGGCCAATGTTTATAAACCGTTACGTGATTTTTTCGATGGTGATGTTCAGTTTCCTAATTGCTTTGGCGGTTGGCGTCAAATTGAAACCGCGGATACTTAAGAAAATACAGGTTGCGTTCTTTATCATAATGATTACACTGAGCGGCTGGGGCGTGTGGAACGTGCTGCAATATGGCAATTATAATTTTGATACAAATTCAATTTCCACGGCGAAAAGTTTGATGACGAAAATTGCTGACGAGTCGTCAGAAAAAACAATCGTTGTGGCTGAGAACCCGTGGATTTTCTACGATGCAGTTGTTTATGCGACGGATAAAAACCCAGTTTACTTCTTGGATAGTAGTACAAAATACGAATATGGTTCGTTAGCTATGTTGCAATCGGACAAGACGCACAAAATTATGAACCTTGCGAGTTTCGTCAGCAAAGGCCAAAAAGTCTGGTACATTTCTAGTTCAAAGAATGCCGTATCGACTTCGAGCGGTGGCAATGACGAGTCGATCAAGACTTGGAAAAAACTGCGCGAACTGAGTGTCAAAAACAGTTTTTCCGATGACGCCAGTTTTGCGGTGGAATACTTGGTCGAATAGTTTTATTCTGGTAGTTCAATTATAAAGGATGTGCCGTCGGTATAATCCGGATCAACGTAAATCTTGCCATGATGATTGTCAATGACTTTTTTCACAAAGTACAATCCCAATCCAGTACCGGGTTGCTTGGATGCAAGGGCTTCGTCGGTGCGATACATTCCTTCAAAAATCTTCTCGCGATCCGCGGGTTTAACGCCAGGACCGTGGTCACTAACTCTTATCTGGTCAAAACTACCTGACTTGATGTAAGAAATCACGACCTCGGTGTTCGGGTTAGTGTATTTTAGGGCGTTTGTCAGGACGTTAAAGAAGGCATGTTTCAAGTCGTGAGCGTTGCCAGTAATCGTAATGTCTTCAGCTATACTTTCGTCGATGCGAATGGTGGCTTGATGCTCCTTGGCTACAAGATGCAATGTGTCGATTAAATCTTTGAACATGGCAAGGACGTTGATACGGTCGCTATTTTTCTTGCCCATACTTTTGTTCGGCACGCTATTCAGGATACTATTGACGTTACTAATCAACTTCGACGAGTTATTGCTGACTGCGGCGATGAGATTTTTGGTCTTGTCGGAAAGTTCGTAATCTTCGGGATGTTGGGCCATGTCATCGAGCACCCACTTAATGCTGATTAACGGGCTACGAATTTCGTGAGAAGCCACCGACAATAAATCCTTTTCACGTTCGACTTGCTGGCGATTTCTCTTTGTATTTATGTGATAGAAAAATAGAACACTAGCAAAAATCAGGGCAATTAAAATCGGCGGCGATGTCTTGACAATGATATCAAAGAGATATTTATTTTGGTCAATGTCAATTCCCAACATGGCAATAACTTTGCCGTCCTCGTCCTTAATCGGGGCATATGCCGAAATCCACGTGCCCCATTCGTCGGTATCTTCGCCGTCGTTTAGGTGGTCAAATTGACTTTCGCCAGTCTCTATAGTTTTCAACATTTTGCTGGTGGTGTCTTTGTAAATTTCACCGGGTAGCGCCTGCGCATCGGTGTTGTCATAATCAATATAGAAAAACATTTCATGCTTGTTTTCGTCGTAAACGCCCATCAAATACAGAAAAACAAACTCATCATTCACTTCGATGATTCTTTCAAACACGGCTTTTTCCTCTATGTATGCTGGATTGTCGAGGTCGGATAAATCACCGTTCAGAGCGTATATGTCCTCAGGCTCAATAGTTGCGGCAATGGTGCTGATTGCCTCAATAGAATCACTCTCTATACTGTCCAAAGCGCTTTTAAAAAACAGATAAGTGGCACCAGCGGTAATAATAATGACAACAACAGCGATAATCAACAGCGGACTGAAGATTTTTAACTTACCTTTAGTAGCCATAGTGTAGTAATTATAACAATTATGGTTTTTCTTTACAAGAAAATTTAAAAGTTAGAGGATATGGGGTACAATAGTCGTGTGAAGTATATCTTAGCGATTAGTGGCGGAGTGGACTCGGTGGCGTTGCTTGATATGGTCGTTAATAATAAATTGTTACTGCAAGACCAGGTCTTGCAAAGAAATAATGTTATTGTGGCGCATTTTGACCATGGAATTCGCGATAATTCGTCCAACGATGCCAAATTAGTAGCAAAACTGGCCGCCAAATATGAAATAGAATGTGTAATTAGTCATAACAGGTTGGGAAAGAATTCCAGTGAACAACTTGCACGTCAAAAGCGATACAAATTCTTGCGACAAGTAGCCGATGACGGTAAAATCATTACCGCGCATCACCAAGACGATTTACTCGAAACAATCGTGATGAATTTAATCCGCGGGACGGGCTGGCGCGGTCTTGCTCCCTTTTGGTCGGACGATATTGAACGGCCATTGCTTGGCATGTCCAAGGTTGAGATTGTAAATTACGCTATAGAGCAGGGCTTGGATTGGGCAGAAGATGAGACGAACTATTCGCCCCGATATTTTCGCAACCGAGTGCGCGATTTTACGGTGTGTATCCCGACCAAACAGCGACAAAAGCTACTGAAACTTAACCAAAAACAAATCGAATTACGATCGGAAATCGAAGAAATTTTGGAAAATGCAGTCAAAAACTATAAGACCAGGTCTTGCAGTGTAGAGAATGTATTCTCTTTACCGGAAAACGTGGCAGTAGAGGTGTTAAGAAAAATAACCGACGAAAGATTGACCACGCCACAGCTTAAACGACTATTGAAAAACTTGAAAACTGCCAAATCCGGTGACGTCCTCCAGCCCGGGGGCAAGATTCAGGCCGGTGTTTACCGTGGAGAACTTACGATTTCAGAGCTGTCGTAAGATTCGCCAAAACGCTTGCTCTGTGATAAAATATTCATCATGAATCCAAATAATAAACGATCAGTCGGTACTCCGACGCCTGGCCAGAAGAAAAAGAACTCAAAGCAGTCCCGCTGGTTAAAAAATACTGTCTTTTATGCAATTATTATCTTTATCCTTTTGATGATTTTTGCTGCTCTTAAACCAGCGGGCGGCCTGAAGGACGTAGCTTTTTCAGATTTAGCTAAGCAAGTTAATGACGGTAAGGTCGCCAAAATTGTCGAGAGTGGTGCGGATCTCACCATTACAGTAAAAGACAAGGACGGTAAGGCCGAGAAAGATCCTAGTCAGAAATCACGTATTCCTTCCGGTGCCAGTGCGTCCGAGCAGGGTTTAGACATTAAAAAAGTCGAATATGTTGTTAAGCCGCCCGATACCACCAGTGATATGTTATGGAGTGCAGCGACCCTGGTAATTCCAATAATTTTGATTATCGCGCTGTTTGTATGGATGATGAAACAGGCCGGTGCGCAGGGTAACCAGTCAATGGCATTCGGTCGATCCAAGGCGAAACTTTATGGCAAGGACAAAAAACAAACTAAATTTGCTGAAGTTGCTGGAAATGCGGAAGCCAAGGAGGATTTAGTCGAAGTAGTTGATTTCCTAAAGAACCCCAAGAAGTTCGCTGATGTTGGCGCTAAAATTCCAAAAGGCGTATTGCTGGTTGGCCCTCCAGGAACAGGTAAAACCATGATGGCTCGTGCAGTGGCCGGTGAGGCCAACGTACCGTTCTTCTCAATCTCTGGTTCAGAATTTGTTGAGATGTTTGTCGGTGTTGGCGCATCGCGCGTCCGTGATTTATTTGAAAAGGCTAAAAAGAACGCACCATGTATTATCTTTATCGACGAAATCGATGCTGTTGGCCGACGACGTGGCTCTGGTATGGGCGGCGGTCACGATGAACGCGAGCAAACCTTGAACCAGATTTTGGTTGAAATGGACGGGTTCGAAACTGGGCAAAATGTAATAGTTCTGGCGGCGACTAACCGTGCCGACGTGCTGGACCCAGCCCTACTTCGTCCAGGACGCTTTGATCGGCGTGTCAACATTGTTCTGCCTGATCGCAAAGACCGCTTGGCCGTCCTGAAGATTCATTTCAAGGACAAACCGACCGAGAAAGACATAGATTTTGACTCATTGGCTGCCAAGACAACTGGCTCGTCACCTGCTGATTTGGCAAATATTGCTAATGAAGCCGCCATTCGGGCAGCTCGCCAAAACCGCAAGATTATCAATAATGAAGATTTGACTCAGGCGTTCGAAAAGGTAGCCATTGGTCCAGAGCGCAAAAACAAAGTTATGAACGAACACGATCGCGAACTGACGGCATATCACGAAGGTGGCCACGCACTTGTAGCTCAAGTCCTTCCTGACAGTGATGATGTCCACAAGGTTACGATCGTATCTCGTGGCGCAACTGGTGGTGTAACTTGGACACTTCCACCAGAAGATCGTCCGTATACTTCAATTGTCGAGTTCAAAGACATTCTGGCGCGAGCACTCGGTGGTCGTATTGCCGAAGAAATCGTTTATGGCCGCGACAAAATTACCACCGGTGCCGGTTCTGACCTTAGAAACGCTACAGCAGTTGCGCGTGACATGATTATCGAACAGGGTATGGGTACGAAACTGCGCGACCAGGTCTTTCATGAGGACGAAGGCGGTTTGATGATGGATCGGATTAAGAGCGAAAAACCTTATTCAGAGAAAACTGCCGAAGAGATTGATCGTGAAGTGAATGAATTAATCGAAGAAGCCGCCAAGCGAGCGCGTGCTGTAATCTCTGAGAATCGTCACTATTTGGATAAAATCAAAGATGTATTACTAGAAGAAGAAACATTGGATGGCGAAAAAGTTGCCGACCTGTTCAAGGGTGCAAAATTGCCAGATAGTGCAAAATTGTATTAAGAAGCGCATCCATAGTAGTAAAACTGATTTTTTGCTAGGATTATGTTAAAATATTCTCTGTAATGTCGAGTGATGATGAAAAACCAAAGGTCTCTGTTGCTGGCGAGAAATCGGCTGGTGAACTTTTAGAGCATTATACTGAACATACCGAGAAAAAGGCTGAAGCAGAGCAAAAGAAGCAGAAACAATATCGACGCAACCGTGCACTGGCGGCAATTGCTAGGGCAAACAGCAAAATTCCAGTGCGGTTTGTAGCAATCCTCTTGGCTAGTTCGACCTTGGTCTCGGCTATTTTGGGTATCTATCGTGATCGACTGTTGAACGGTATGTACTACGATACATATAAAACTGGTATTGACGCCTATACCGCGGCTTTCTCAATTCCAGATTTCATGTTTATGATCTTGGTGTCTGGTGCATTGTCTGTGACGTTTATTCCAGTTCTTAATGCTCGCTTGGCCAAGAATCAGCGTGAATCGGCTTGGCAACTATCATCATCGTTAATTAACTTCATGGCACTAATTACGCTGGTGGCTTCGATTCTTATCATGATTTTTGCACCTCTGCTCGTCAAATATATCGTTGGACCTGGTATGAGTGAGGCTGGCCAAGGTTTGGCAACGTCCATGATGCGTGTTATCGCTGTTAATCCGTTTCTGTTTTCGATTTCGGCCGTCATTGCCAGTATGCAGCAGGCCGTCGGGCGGTTTGTCTTTTTCGCGATGGCGCCAGCGATCTATAATATCGGTATCATAATTGGAGCGACTTGGTTTACGAACGGTATATCGATTTTTGGTTATGAAATTTTTGCAGGTGGCATTATGGGTGTGGCGCTTGGCGTGGTTTTGGGGGCGGCGCTTCAACTGCTAGTGTCTTCCTTGGGTTTGATTGGGCTAGGTTTTGACTACAAATTTAAGATTTTTTGGAAAAACCTAGGATTTAGAAAAGTCTTGTCGCTACTACCAGCGCGCTCGACTGACCAAGGTCTAGATTATGTAAGTTCCATGGTTGATATGAACCTAGCTAGCCGCATGGGCCAGGGCACAATTCGTGCGTTCAATCAGGCCAGTACGCTCTCGGCAATGCCGATTAACTTGATTGGAGTAGCAATTTCAACAGCTGCATTTCCGCAGATGACTGAACGTATCGGCCAAAATCGGCCGGATTTGTTTGCGCGCGAGCTAAGGTCTATTTTGCGCGTTATTATCTGGTTGGCTATGCCAGTGGCTGCAATTGCATTTTTCGCACGTGGTTATGTTGTCAGCGTTATCTCACGTGGTAGCGATCAGCTGATTGTTACACTATTTGGAATTCTTTGTCTGGTGATTTTACTGCGTAGTGTTTATCATATTGCGGCACGTAGTTTTTACGCACAGCAAGATACACGCACGCCACTGCTGATTTCTGTGGTCAGTATTGCCATTTCTATCGCGCTAGAGTTATGGTTTGTGTTTGGTCTCCATACCGGTGCAGTCGGTATCGCTTGGTCGCAAGTCATTTGGGCAGGCCTCGAAATTGTGGCACTATTCGTGTTGATGGCGCGTCGGATTCCGAACCTGTTCAATCAAGAATTTTGGTCGGGCATTGTGCGCATGATTATATCGACTGGCATCATGTCGATAGTAACTTATGCGTTAGTCAAGTTGATCGGTCTCGAGTTTGCTGACCAAACAATGCTGATGGTTCTGCCGCAGTTGGCGGTGATCGGCATAATCAGCATGTCTATTTATATCGGGCTATCAAAACTTTTCCAACTCTATGAGGCAACACCAGTTCTGAATTATATCAAGAAAATCACACTCGGTAAGTTGTGGGTTGGGCGAAAACCGTAATGAAGGACATTCGAAATTTTTGCATTATCGCGCACATCGATCACGGCAAATCGACGCTGGCGGATCGGATGTTGGAGATTACTGGCACGGTTGAAAAGCGTGAGATGAAGTCGCAACTACTAGATTCAATGGAGTTAGAGCAAGAGCGAGGAATTACCATCAAACTTGCGCCCGTTAGAATGCAATGGCAGGGCTACGATTTGAATCTGATTGATACGCCTGGTCACGTTGATTTTTCCTATGAGGTTTCGCGTTCTTTACAGGCCTGTGAGGGCGCGGTTTTGGTGGTTGATGCTAGTCAGGGAATTCAAGCGCAAACTTTAGCTAATGTGTATTTGGCACTAGAGGCCAACTTGACAATCATTCCAGTACTAAACAAAATTGATTTACCAGCGGCGGACGTGCCACGCGTCAGCCAAGAAATTATAAATCTGCTGGGCTGTAACGAGGACGATATACTAAAAATTAGTGCCAAAACCGGTGAAGGTGTCAGCGAAGTCCTGGATGCGGTTGTCGAAAAGATTTCAGCACCATCTGGTGGTATGCATAATAAAACGCGCGCCCTAATCTTTGACTCATACTATGATGATTATCGCGGGGTTATTTTGTATGTACGCGTAGTGGACGGTAAAATTTCCAAGAATGATGATATAAAAATGCTAGCAACCAGTGCTCACGGCATCGCGCTCGAAGTCGGTCACTTGTCGCCGACAATGAAATCTGACCACGAACTTTCCACTGGTGAAATTGGCTATATCGTTACCAACCTGAAAACCACACGTGATGCGAAGGTTGGCGACACTGTTACGTTAAAGAAGAATCCAGCGATGGAACCACTTCCAGGTTACAAGGATGTAAAACCGTTTGTTTACGCGGGATTTTTTCCAGTCAGTAACGAAGACTACAATAATCTGAAGGATGCTGTCGAAAAGTTGTCACTCAGTGATAGCGCGTTGCAATTTGCACCAGAAAATTCACCAGTTCTCGGATTTGGTGTGCGGATCGGTTTTCTTGGACTGTTGCATATGGACATTGTTCGTGAACGATTGGAACGTGAATATGATTTAGACCTGGTTATAACGAATCCTTCAACTGACTATCACGTCAAGTTGCTTAATGGCGAAAACCTAGATATCAAGTCGGCGTCCGAATTACCCGATGCGTCCAAGGTTAGCGATATCGCCGAGCCGTGGATTAAAGGCGAAATTGTTGTACCGAGCGAGTATGTCGGGATGGTAATCCAGCTAATCGTTAGCAAACGTGGCATGCAGAAAAACATCTCCTATATCGACCAACGCGCGGTTATGTCATTTGAGGCTCCGCTGGCGAATCTACTGACTGATTTTTACGATCAACTAAAATCTGTGACCAGTGGATATGGCTCGTTCAACTATGAGCTTGATGATTATCGCATCGAGGATTTAGTTCGCATAGACTTTTATGTTGCTGGTGAAATGGTTGATGCGCTGTCCATCATGGCGCACCGTTCCGAATCGCAAAGAATTGGTCGTGAAGTGACCAAGAAGCTAAAAGAAGTTATTCCGCGCCAGAATTTTGAAGTTGCGCTTCAGGCGGCAATTGGTGGAAAATTCATTGCCCGCGAAGACCTAAGCGCCTATCGCAAAGACGTCACAACTGGTTTGTATGGTGGCGACGTTTCGCGTAAGAAAAAGGTCCTCGCCAAGCAGGCTAAAGGCAAGAAACGTATGAAACGCTTTGGAAAAGTTGATATCCCATCAGAAGCTTTCACCGTAATGTTAAAACGTGATTAGAGTATAGAACAATGCTATAATAGTTTTTGTGAAGAAAACCATAATTGCTAAAGTAAAATCGACAGACGTCGCCAAGACGATTATATTTGTAGCGTTTTTTATAGTTGCTTGCATATTAATTGTGCCACGATATGTAATAGAAGAGGAATCGTCATCAAAATATTTTGTCGCAATTGTGGCATTGGCTATGGTGATTGCTGGTATCTGGGCAATCGCAAGAATCATTCAACGCACCTTTATCAGTGGTATCATCAGCATAGATTCAAAAAATCTCTATCTAGGCAAGAGAAGAATTGCATGGAAAAAAATTGAACAAATTATTACAATCCAGAAAACACCAGAAACCTATCTAGTAGTAACTACGGGGGACGTCCCTGCAGATAAGATGCTTATTTTTGAGGAGGACGATGACCCAACTGAAGATAGCGAGTCATTGGCTTATCGCATTAATTTGTCAAATTTTAATTTGCCACCCGATAAAATCGAGCAGATTTTGAATGAGAAACTAAAACAATATAAAAAGAATTCTAAGCGCGACTGAAATCATAAAGTTTATTTATGATTTCATCGAAAACTTCGTCACGCGAGTGTCGACCATCAATTTCGATTATTAATCCCATTCGACGGTATATATCAATTACAGGTAAAGTTTTATCGCGATAGTCATCCAAGCGTCGTTGCACTTTCGGCCTAATAGAATCGTCTGCACGTCCAATGTTGCGCGCATCCGGATCTTTTGCCAGATCCCAACGTTGCCAAATCTCGTCTTCGGTAATATTTAACAGCAAAACCGCCTTGGTGTCGTGACCGCCTTTCTTTAGCGCATCCAGAACTGGTATTTCTTCGCCAATCCAACGTCCGACCATGCTCAAAATTAGCGCACGGCCATCAATCTTTTCATCATAGAGATAGGGGACTATTAGTCGCTTGAATTCTTCTGTCGGTGTCCATGTCCCAATATCGCTATAATTTGCAGCAGCCTTAATGTCGTCGTCAACGGCATTTTCTCTAGCGGCGCGAACGATGTCGCCACTACTTATAAATTCTGCGTTCAGAACTTCTGACAATCTCTTTCCGACAGTGTCTTTGCCGGAAAATGCCATGCCAAAAATGTTGATCGATCCCGTACCGAGCCACTGCTTGATTGCTGCAATCTTTTCTTCCATCTACATACATTATACCAGAAAATGTATTACCTCGAAACATAAGGACTAGTAACACCTAATAGTTGGCACTCGTGTTGCGCGAGTGCTATTTTTCTGCTATGATAAAGGCTATGATGACCGAACGACAAGCCAAGTTGCTAGCCGCCATTATCGAACAATATGCTGAGATTGCTGCGCCGGTAGGCTCGGTGTTACTGGCGAAACTTTTTGATGTTAGTTCGGCAACAATTCGTAGCGAAATGGCTAAGTTAGAGGAAATGGGCTATATTGAACAACCGCACACCAGCGCAGGACGAATTCCGACAGATCGGGGCTATAGGCTATATGTTAATAGTATCGTAGAGGGCAATGACAGCCCGCACGGAATTGATGACAGGCATACCCGGGCTATCCAAGCGCGTGTTACCAGTGGCGGCAAAGCGGATTTCGCAATCAAGAGCGCAGTTGATAGCTTGGTTGAACTGACGCATAATTTAGGATTAGCGACAATTGGCGATCAACTATATTTGGCTGGCCTAGGTAATCTGTTTGCCCAACCAGAATTTCTGGATGATGGCGAGCACGTACGTAACGTGGCGCGATTACTGGATAATCTAGAGCCGTGGCTACACGAGGCTGCGCCTAATGAGCCTCTGAATGTCTTTATTGGTTCAGAGAATCCAATTGGCCGTGATAGTGGCGTATCCCTGATTATTTCTCGTTTCCGTTCGCCATATTCTGACCACAGCTATATCGGTGTGCTTGGTCCAACTCGCCAGAGCTATGCTCGTGTTATGTCTCTCGTGTCACAAACTGGTAAAATGTTAGAAAGGGTACTTTAAATGACAAAAAAATCTGATGGCAGGGATATACAAATTGCCGAATTAACGGCCGATTTACAGCGTATGCGAGCGGATTTTGAAAATTATCGTAAACGTGTTGACGAAGAAAAACAGACTGCGCGTGAATATGGCGAAGCCGCGATTGCGTCTAAATTATTGCCGGTGATTGATGACATTGAACGTGCCGTCACGCATTTACCAGCGGAACTAGCGGATAATGCTTGGGCACAGGGAGTGGCTAATTTATCTAAGAATTTAGACAAGACTCTAGAGACGATTGGTATTACGCGTATCTCATCCGAACCAAACAGTGATTTCAATCCAGATCAACACCATGCTGTACAATTCGACGAAGCAGAAGGTGAGCGAGAGGTTATTGCCGAAGAGCTCCAACCTGGATATCTGTACAACGGTGAAGTTCTCAGACCAGCCATGGTGCGCGTAACCTTGATCTAGTGTTGTCAACATTACATCTTTACGTGCCAAAATGATTAGTATATACTGTATCTAGTGTTAAAATTTAATTAGGGGGAGATATATATGGTGGCTAAAAAACCAAGCTCTAAGGTTACTAAAACTACATCAAAGAAAGGCGAAGCAAAGTATCAGATTTCGCTGATTATAATGGCGGTCGCTTTTGTCGTTATGTCGTGTTTGTGGTTTGTTACGTTTAACATTAGCAACGAGCAAAATACTACAATTGACGAGTTGAACCAGACTGTTAAAAACTTGCGTGACAGTGGGGCAAAAAACGGAGTCGTTTCATATGATGGTCAGAACGATAAAACCGCGTTGGAACTTTTGAAAGATGCTTATGAAGTCAAAACCAAGGATTTTAGTGGTGTTGGCGAGTTCGTAACTGCAATTAACGGTGTAGAAGCCGAAGACGGCACAAATTTCTGGGCGTTCTATGTTAACGGCGAAATGGCAACCGAGGGCGCGAGTACCTATAAAACCAAAGACGGTGAGAAAATTGAATGGCGACTAGACGAGATTCAGTAGAGTTATTACATTCAACACAGGCGCAAATTATTGTTGGTTTGTTGTTAGTAGCTTTGATTGTGGCAGCTCGATTGCTGCCACATGCGGCTAACTTTACACCGGTGGCAGCAGTCGGTTTGTTCGCAGGCGTGTATCTAAAGAAGCCTTGGGCGCCGCTATTACCGTTGGCTGGCTTATTGATTAGTGATATGTTTATTGGTGGCTATGGTATGCGTGGCATGATAGTAGTCTACGGGGCATTTGCATTGACATTCGTAATCGGAAAGTTAATGGCACGTGGTAAGTTGTTTTCTGGCGATGGTAAGCTTGGCGCAAAGTTCGCACGTGTATTTGGCGGTGCGATTCTGGGAACAGTGTTATTCTTCCTAATCACTAACAATGTATTTCTATATACACCGGCGCTGTATGCGCATAACTTTACGGGTATGATGGCTAGCTATATTGCTGGCATACCGTTTGCTCGTTGGCAAATCATGGGCGACCTGATCTACTCTGGTGCATTGTTCGGCGTATACGAAGTGGTTAGGATTTGGGCTACAAGATTAAGTACTAAAAAAGTTACTTGCTAATTTGAAACTATAAAGATTAGACGGGAGTGCGAAAGCACCCTTTTACTTTTTGGTAGCCTGCGCTGCGACAATTGCTAAGCAACCATAGACGTCGTCCACGGTCGAGCCACGTGATAAGTCGGAAACTGGTTTAGCAAAACCTAACAACACCGGTCCATAAGCATGTGCACCAGCAAATTGCTCTAAACCTTTGTATAAAATATTAGCGGCATTAAGGTCAGGCAGGATAAGGATATTGGCTTTTCCCGCAACCTCGGAGTCAGGCGCTTTTTTAGCACCAATACGCTCGTCAATTGCAGCGTCAAGTTGCATCTCACCGTCGATCAAGATATCGGGGCGACGTTCCCTAACGATATTCAAAGTCTCGTGCAATTTTTCAATTGACGGGTCGCGCCCTCCACTACCGAATGTCGAAAAGGAAAGCAGTGCCACGCGTGGTTTGTTGGACAAAATTGATTTTGTTGCATCATGTGTCAAGATTGTAATGTCAGCCAATTGCTCAGCGGTCGGATTCTTTGTAACACCGCCATCGGCCAAAACTACTATACGACTGTCAGGGAACTCCATCACGAATAAGCTGCCAAAAGTCTTATTATCACCAGCCATGCCAACATGGTCACGGGTTGTTAGAATCACGTCACGTGTCGTGTTATCAATGCCCGCCACCATACCATCAACCTTGCCATCTGCCAGCATATCTGCAGCTTGTAAAAGGGCATCATCACCGTCTAGCAATACTGGCTCGCACAGACCCGCTTTTTGCGCTCGCTCAGCTGCTTTGATAATAATCGGGTTTGTACCCTCTGGCAAAACGATTCTTGACGACGTCTTGATTTTGGTTTGCAAATTTTCCACTAAACTCATACGAACATTTTAACATATTGATAAGCTTTGATGTAAATATTGTGAATAATACAACAATTAGCACTCTTGACACGTGAGTGCCAGCTTTGCTATAATAGAGGCAGTTGGCAGTCAGAACTCACGATTGCCAGACATAAACTTAATAAGGAGGAAAGAATGAGTGTAATTATCGGAATCGATCTTGGTACGACTAACAGCGCTATGGCATATCTGTTAGCCGGTAAACCAGAGGTCATATCGAACAAAGAAGGCAATCGTACGACACCAAGTGTGGTTGGTATCAAAAAAGGCGAGCGTTTGGTTGGGCAGGTTGCCCAACGTCAGCGCGTTGTTAACGCCGAAAATACCGTTTACGGTATCAAGCGTCTGATTGGCCGCAAGTTTAGCGACAAGGAAACGCAAGAAGACGAAAAGATTATGCCGTATAAGATTGTCAACAAAAATGGCAATGCTGCGGTAGAGATGGATGGTAAGGTTTATACGCCAGAAGAAATCAGTGCTATGATTCTGTCCAAGATGAAAGCCGACGCCGAAGCGTTTCTCGGTCAGCCAGTTACGGAGGCGGTTATTACCGTTCCGGCTTACTTTGACGACTCGCAGCGACAGGCCACTAAGGACGCGGGTAAAATCGCTGGCCTCGAAGTCAAGCGTATCATTAACGAGCCGACGGCTGCTGCTCTGGCTTATGGCCTAGAAAAGAGCAAGGAAGAAAAAATCGCAGTATTCGACCTCGGTGGCGGAACGTTCGATATCTCGATTTTGGAACTGGGTGACGGCGTGTTTGAGGTTAAATCCACCAATGGTGATACTCACCTAGGTGGTGAGGACTTTGATAACCGCTTAGTCAATCACTTTTTGGACGTGTTTAAGAGTGACAGCGGTATTGACCTCAAAGACGATAAGGCTGCTATGCAACGTCTCAAGGACGAAGCCGAAAAAGCCAAAAAGGAGCTATCGAGTACCACTGAGTACGAGATTAACTTGCCGTTTATCACAGCCGATGCCGATGGTCCAAAACACTTTGAGTATAAACTGACTCGTGCGAAGCTAGAAGAACTAGTAGCCGATTTGCTTGATCGTTTGGCCAAGCCATGCGAGAAAGCCATCAAGGATGCCAAATTATCCGCTAACGACATTAACGAAGTTGTTCTGGTTGGTGGTATGACTCGCATGCCAGCCGTCATTGAACGTGTCAAGAAAATTTTCGGTAAGGATCCGATGGCTGGTGTCAATCCTGACGAAGTCGTCGCTGTCGGTGCGGCTATCCAGGGCGGCGTGTTGGCTGGTGACGTCAAGGACGTTCTGTTGCTCGACGTAACCCCGCTGACTCTCGGTATCGAGACAATGGGTGGTGTGCGTACGCCGTTAATTGACCGCAATACCACAATTCCGACATCTAAATCTGAAACTTTTTCAACTGCGGCCGATAGTCAGCCGCAAGTCGAAATTCACGTCTTGCAGGGCGAGCGCGAATTTGCCAACGACAATAAATCTTTAGGTAAATTTATCCTTGACGGTATTGCCCCGGCACCACGTGGTGTGCCACAGATTGAAGTCACCTTTAACCTTGATGCTAACGGTATTCTAAACGTTACAGCCAAGGACAAGGGCACTGGCAAGGAGCAGTCAATTACGATTCAGAACAGTGGCAACTTAAACAAGGATGACATTGCCAAGGCTCAAGCCGAGGCTGAAGCTCATGCCGAGGAGGACAAGAAGAAGCGCGAGCAGATAGACATCCGTAACCAACTGGAGAATCTGATTTACCAAGCCAAGAAAATGCCCGACGAATTTAAGGATAAGATTTCTGACGAGGACAAAAAGGCCATCGAAGGTGCTGTTAAGGAAGCCGAGGAAAAGCTGAAATCCGACGACAAAGACGAGCTGGAAGAGGCATTTAAGACTTTATCCGAGCGAGTACAATCAATTGGCGCCAAAATGTATCAACAGGCCGAAGAGACGAAAACTGACGATGCCGATGGTGACGACAAGAAATCTGATGACAAAGACGAAGCTGTCGAAGGTGAAGTAGTCGACAAAGAGTAGACCGGCAGAGCTTCTATGGTATAATTAGTGCAATGGATGCCACTATATGCCAGAGTATATCGGATTATGCCGAAATATCCTGTGATGCCGAGGCTACCTCCGCGGTAGCGACACCCGTGATGCAGATTGGTGTAGTGTTGGTAATTATTATTGTCTTGGCCATAGTGGGAATTTTCATGAAGAAGAATACTAATAAGATACGTTCCACTGTTGATTTGCCACTAAGTAATGCAGTTGAAAAACTTGAACAAGACAAAATACTAAAACAGAACTCTTGATGCAACTATTTGCTAAGCTTGTCTATCTTAGTATGTAAATCGTCGATAGATTTCTGCATCCTGTCCTGTCGTTTTCGCGATTCTTTGACGTGCCCATGCACTGCAACGCCTGCGCCTGCTGCAATCGACGCACCGAGTGCGGCCAATACAGACGTGTAATTATCGCCAATCAACATGGCGGGTGTTGATGGCATTAACCACTCCATACCAGGTAAAAATGCGATTAGCGGAATAACCACCAGATATACAAACATCAAAAGGTAAATAATAATTGAAACCTTGCTGTTCATAATGCGCGGGATGGCTTGCAAAAACTTACTCAGTTCTTTCATCTTTTTTCCTCTTGAATATAGACTTAATTTTCTTGGCAATTGCACGGCGTCGGGCCGGATCGCGCAAAATGTGGAAAATTGCTGGTGAAATCGAAATTAAGACGATTAAGATAATGAGCGGCAGTAAGTAAATGTCGATTTTTTCCGGATTGATCAGTTTGCCGAAAGTCTTGAACGAGAAAAAGCCGAGAAGAGTGATGCCCATTGTCCAAATTACTGCACCAATAATGTTAAAGGCAATGAAACGAGCATAGCTCATCTTGGATATGCCAGTCACAATTGGATTAAAGGTGCGAATTAGCGGTATAAACTGGGCAAAAATGACTGCCTTACCACCGTGCTTTTCATAAAAATCCTCAGCCGTGCGCAGGTATTTCTTTTTGAAAAATCGACTGTCTTTCTTGCGGAACAATCGACGACCGGCGTGTTTGCCAATTAAATAACCAGTCGAATTTCCGGCTACAGCGGCCACGAACAACAGTGCAATCAGTAAGAATAAATTGACGTCAATAATGCCAAGGCCTGCCAACGCACCAGCCGTAAATAACAGGGAATCGCCCGGCAGGAAGAAACCAATCATCAGACCAGTTTCACTAAAAATAATTAGCGGCACAAGCAAATAGACCAACGGTCCGAGATCGTGTAAAAATTGGCTAAGTTCAATACCGGGAATCATAGCCCCTATTGTATCAGGTTATACGGGTTTTGCGAAACTTTCATAATCTGGTATAATACTTGCATAAGAAAAAGGAGAATTATGTCAGATAAAGTTACTTTAACTGTGGAAAAGCGCGAGGCAACTGGTAAAAAAGTTGCAAAACTACGTGGCGAAGGCTTGGTCCCTGCAGTTGTCTATGGATCAGAACACGAACCGCTGAATGTTCAGTTTGATCAACGAGATGCGCAGCGCGTTGTACGCGAGGCTGGCCGTCATGCCCCAGTCGAATTGACGTTGGACGGCAAGGCTAGTACTGCACTAATCAAGTCAGTTGATTACGCCCCAGCACGTCGTGATATTACGCACATTGGTTTTCAGCGTGTTAGTGCCAATGAAGTCGTTACTACCGAAATCCCACTGGTGATTATTAACGAGTCCGAATCTGCCGCTGCCAAGGCTGGTCTGATTGTCTTGCCGACGCTAGAGCAGGTTGAAATTCGCGCCAAGGTCTCTGCATTGATTGACAAAATCGAAGTTGACGCCAGTAAACTGTCTGAGTCTGGCGATAAACTAACACTAGGCGACGTCGTAGTTCCATCTGATATTGAAATCGTTGATTTTGATCCAGAAATCGTCATTGCTAGCGTCTGGGAGCCTGCCGCATTGGAGGCAAAGAACTCTGCTGCTGACAAGGCTGCTGACGAAGAACGCGCCAAAGAAGCCGAGGCAGGTGTCGACGCTGCTGCTGAAGTCCCAAGTGAGCAGGACGAAAACGCTGACGAAAAGTCCGCTGAATAGTCAAAATTACAACACCTTAAAACGCTATATGTGGTGTCTGATACACTAGATATAGCGTTTTTGTTATTCTGTTTCTAAACCAGTTTGGCGGTTCCAGAGATGGGCATATTTTCCACCCTTTGAAATGAGATTAGCGTGGGTGTCGTCCTCAATAATTTTGCCATCCTCTAACACAATAATCCTGTCCAGTTCAGCCACGGTCGACAGGCGATGAGCGATGATAATCGAAGTCCGACCTTTCATCAAATGTTTCAGGGCTTCTTGAATCAGTTTTTCGCTCTCGGTATCCAACGCGGAGGTCGCCTCGTCGAGCACCAGAATCGGCGCGTCTTTCAAAATGGCACGAGCGATTGCCACGCGTTGACGCTGACCGCCGCTCAATTTAACACCGCGCTCGCCAGTCAGAGTATTAAAACCGTCGGGTAACTTATCGATGAATTCCAGAGCGTTGGCTTGTTTGGCGGCTTCACGAATTTCTGCGATTGTGGCATTCGGTTTTCCATAAGCGATATTATCTGCGATTGAGCGATGAAATAGCAAAGGTTCTTGTGGCACATAGGCAATAGCGTGGCGGAGCGAACTCTGGGTGACTTCGGCGATATTCTGTCCATTGAGTAGGATTTCACCTGATTGAATATCGGCAAATCGGAGTAATAATTTCGTCAAAGTTGTCTTGCCAGAACCAGATTGTCCAACCAGGCCGATTCGCTGGCCAGCTGGGACAACCAGATCAAAATTGCTGAATACTTGGTCGGCGTCTTCCGTATCGACATGGCTAAATGACATGTTGCGGAATTCGATCGTGCCATGATCAAGCTTCAGCTTGCCGGCGTTAGGTTGGTCCTTGACTAGGATTGGTTCGTCCAAAATCTCGGTCATCTCCTGAGCATCACCAAATGCTCGATTAACGTCACGCAGGATACGGTTGAATTGCCACAATTGCCCCCAAATATTCGTCATATAGGTTACCGCCAAGAACAACGTTCCAATTGGTACGCCCAGCCAAGCATTTCCACCGATTAGGAAGATAAAAGTTGTCACTGCCAACACTACCAAAATTGCGCCAAAACCAATATCGCGTTTAATTATGGCGCGCATTAGGCTGAACGACGTGTTCTGAAGATTGTTACTACGTTTAGCATATAGTTTGACCTCGTGTGGTTCACGACCAAAACTTTTAACAGAGGAAATATTGGCTACCGAATCCGCCAATTGCCCGGTCAGTTTGCTGCTTGCAGCAGCTTCTTTCTCGTTGAGAACGCGGACTTTTTTGAAACTGAACCATGCCACAGAAATAAAAATTGTTGATAAAATTGCCAAAGCTATTGCGAACAATGGCAATTGGAATCCTAGAATCGTAAAGGCAAAAATGAACGACGAGACCAATGGGATGATTTGCCAAATGGCCGTATCACACAATCGTTCGTAGGCACTAACGAACCGCGTGGTTTGCGATACCAATGAACCACCAAACTTATCATTATGAAAATGGATTGATTGTTGCGCCAGGTGGTCGAAACACTTTTCGCGTAGGTTATACATAGCCAATAGCTCGCCCTTCCAACATAGCCACAATACTAGCCGCCAACAAATTAGTTCGCCGATTACAATCGCACCGACATATAGCAATAGAAACGGCATGAAAACTGTAAAGACTTGGTCAGACGTCGGTGGGTTTATCGTCAAACGATTAATCACAGCAGACATAATCCAAGCTGTCGCATAATTGTTCAAGAAAATTGCTGAAGGCATCACGAACATAATCGGCAGATTATAACGCCATTGTCGTTTTATCTCGTGCCAATAATACCTTAAAGTACGGCGCGACGTGGTCTTCTTGCTCATACTTAGATTATACGCTTTTTATGATAGAATATAAAGGTGAAGAAAAATAATATTTACGCACTTATTACCGGTGGTTCGTCTGGTATTGGCTTAGCATTTTCGCGCGAGTTAGCAGCCGATGGCTGGAACCTTATTTTGGCTAGTCGTGACAAGAATCTAAAAGAAGTTGCGAAAGATTTAGGTACAGAGTTTGGTGTGGATATTGAAACTATGAGTGTAGATTTGGGTGTCCAGCCCGATTTAGAGAAACTTAAAAAACGACTATCTGACAACTCCAAGCCAGTGGAGATTTTAATTAACTCGGCTGGATTTGTTTTGCACGATTCGTTAGTTACTGGGGATTTGAAGCGACAGCACGCGGCATTCACCGTTATGGCGGAAGCAATCTTGGTTTTGTCACAAGCCGCAGCTGTATCGATGAAAAAGCGTCAATCAGGCACGATTGTCAATATCGCCTCAACCTCAGCTTGGCTATATACTGGTAATTATTCGGCATTGAAGCGGTGGGTGGTTGTTTACACACAGGGCCTAGAGTTAGAATTAGCTGATTCTGGCGTATCTGCGACGGCGGTTTGTCCGGGTGAGACCAAAACGGATTTCCATGCACACGGTGGACTAAAACGACCAGGTATCCCAAATTGGTTATGGTGTCGACCAGAACAAATCGCACGTTCTGGCCTGAACGCAGCTAATAATGGACGAGTTATTCACGTTCCGACCTTGCGTTGGCGCCTGATTGCTTGGGCATGCCAGCATTTTCAGTGTATAGCACGACTGATTTCGCGCAAACTAGTAGCGGGACGAATCAAGGAAGTCGAACAAAAACATGGCAAAATCTAAAAAACGCTCTACCAGACGATATCGTTCGCCTATCCAAAGTGTTTTTCGCTCAGCCGCGCGAATTTTGCTTTTGAAACCGGCAGTGTGGAGTGTGCTATCTGTGCATGTCCATGGGCGTAGTAATTTGAAGGATTTGCCAGGCGACAAAGCTTTCATCGTGACGCCAAACCACTCATCGCATTTTGATGCGCCGTTAATTGTCGGTGCTTTGCCGAATCGTTTGTCCAAGCGGGTGGCGATTGGCGCAGCAGCAGATTATTTCTTTAAAAACTGGTATAAGGCATTACCGACACGGGCTTTTCTGAACACTTTCCCAATTGATCGCGACAAATCCGGTAAACACAAAGGCATTGCGAATGAACTACTGAGCAAGGGAACACCACTGTTTATCTTACCTGAAGGCACTCGGTCACGAACTGGCGCGATGAACGAATTTAAGCCCGGTGCAGCGGTGATGGCAATTAGGCATCAGATACCAATAATACCGGTCGCGTTAGTTGGCGCACACGAGGCTTGGCCACCGGGTGCTAAAGCCTGGAAAGCTGGTCGTCCGCCAGTCCACGTTAATTTTGGCAAGCCACTTTATCCCGAAAATGACGAATCAGTCGAAGATTTTAATGAACGTCTATATAAAGAAGTCTCCAAACTGTACGACGCTATCGCGACAGCTCATTCGATGCCGACTCAGGATGAGATTAAGAAAAAAGTGCGAAAAAATTCCTGAACTGGCTGATTGCGCGGGTCTCGTTGCTCATTTTATTCTCTCTCATTCATTACACTCTTTAACTTATCGAGTAATCTCTTATCTTCATCACTGCCAGTGGTCGAGAATCTTATTAACGGAACATTAAATTTAGCCAGAATATTGTCCTTGTTTATATCTCGTTCTTTTTGCTTATCACCTTCAACATTATCTGCGCGATGAAAAGCCCAACCGTCAACTTCTATTGCCAATACTGGAATTTTTGATGTTTTCTTAAATATCACAAAATCTACCAACGTCCAGTCATTGATCGCATATTCCTTTTCTCGTCTCGATAGTTTTGTGACATCGCACAACATCTTTAACGGATATTGCGGAACGCATTTAAGGTTATTATATCCGTGCGTTTTTAATACTTTATTGACTAAATCAAACATTAAATTTTCACTGTAATAATTTGAGACCTCTTCAACTCTTTTTCTCTTATAATAAGCAGAGTATAAATAGTCAAATACTGAACGAACTTCACTTTGGGTTATCTCAAAATTATTATATCTAATATAATCAAGCAACTCATCTATTCCGCTATGAGCGGAATTGTCATTTCCATTAGTTACAATAATTAACTGGTTGCGTGCGCGTGAAACGGCAACATTTAGCCTATTCGGGTTGCTTGCAAAATCAGATATTTTATTATCAACCGTATTTATAATAATTACGTCACGTTCACGACCCTGAAACTTATCAACAGTTGCAGCCAAAACGGTCTTATCAGCACCGATTGTAGCCAGAGTATGGCGTAACGCCTTTGCGTGGTTTCGATACGGCGTAACAATTCCCACGGTGTTATCATAAAGATTTAGACCTTCTTTCGCTATTACTTCGCCAAAAGTTACGTCTATTTGTCGTTGGTTAATATGGTCTTCACGGGCGTGATTACCCTTGACGGTATAATAGATTTTAAGTGGGTCGTGCGTATTCTTTGTCGGCGGGGTTAGAGTTATCAGTTGGTCATCATAAAATGTCTTATTGCAAAAACCAATAATTTTCGGATGGCATCTGTAATGTTCTCGTAGCAATTGACTTGGCACTTTATCGCCAAATAAATCAGTTACCGCCGATAATGCGCTATGAGTTGAAAACATATACTCATTTGGAATATTATACTTACCAAAAATATCGACATCTTTTGTGCGAGTCTGGCTATCAACGACATTTGGTAACTGTTTCTCGTCACCAACGATTACAGCCCGCTTTGCACACGATAACGCCAATACAAATGTAGCCAAATCAACTTGCGACGACTCGTCAATCACTACATAATCATAGACATAGTTGTAAGCCAAACTATTTCTCAATGAATAGGTAGTTGATAATACGACAGGGTAATCTTTTATAAAGTCTTCTGAATTTTTCCATAAATCATCAAGCGAATAGTGCTTTCTCTCGCCATTATTAAGATACCGCTTTGCAATATGAGATTGAAAAATCTGCTTCGATAATTTTTTATGCTCGGATATTTTTTCGTCAAGGTTATTCGCCGATATGTAGTCTGATAATTCTTTGATTTTGTTATTTATTTCCGACGATTGCGTTTTGTAGTAAAGTCGTTGTAAAACTCGGACTATATTCGAAAAGTCTTGCTTGAAAAAGTTGTCAATTTTAACTTTGTAAGTAAACCAAAATTTAACTTTGCACCAGAAAGTAAGGCTGTTTTCACCACGATTTATTTTCTCAAGTTCGTACCAAAAATCCAAAATTTTATCTGACGTTATGGGTCTGCGGAGCGTCGCGGGTATCAACTTTGCAGGATTTGTCCTATCGTAATTATCAAAGTATACTTTTTCGGTATTCAGATTATCTAACTCCGTTTTTAACTTCGATTGCTCATTTTTGTAGTCAAGAATCTCATTTATCTGACCAGTAAGATACTCGATTTTTTGATTAAGTTCATGTTCGGTGTAATAGTCTAAATTCCAGGACTCCAATTTCTCTTTTGCTGGCACAGACTGATTAAATATGAAATCCTGCTTGTTTTTTACGCTACCAAGCCGCGCTGCGATAAAGTCAACGTCGTACTCTCGTAATTTTTCATTTATATTATCAGTTACCGAATTATTGTTAGATACTACCGCAACGGTCTTCTCGTTTTTTATAATATTTGCGATAATGTTGAGTATTGTTTGGGTTTTGCCTGTACCTGGCGGACCCTGAATCACACTCATTTTATAATTCATCGCATTTTCGGTCGCTATTTTTTGAGACGGGTTAAAACCAAATGGAAAAATATTATGGCTAGTGGTACCGATATAATTATCAGTTATCTCGCCTGTAAAATAATCTTTCAAAATGGTATCGTCGCGGATAAAGTCGATTTTATCATAATAGCCACCGAGAATATTCTTTCCATCTTCTGTAAATAAACTAATCTCTCGCGCAATCGTCTTAAAATAGTCAAACTTTTTGCTGGTCTCCTTATCGTCCAAGCAAGAGCCAATGAGATTCGTGCTGCGTATTGGCACGGATTTTGTAAAGCCACTTCCAAACGCAATTCTATAATAATTGCCATACTCTTTAATTTCTTCGACGTTATTCTCCACCTTGCCATTAACTTGGACAACACATTTGCTACTGTCTATTGTGCTTTTTGCGGTTTCGATGTTTACATTATTAGGATTGTAAGTAAACCTTTGTGGTTGACCTTTAAAAGTGACTTCGTATTTACCATTTGGCAATACACGGATAGACCGAATTCTTTCGGTACAATCTTTGCCTTTTAAGATATAAATCTTGTCATTCATTCCGTAATTATAACACGAAGCCAATCGCCATAATAGTTGCAAGAACGGTGCTTATAATTTGGAACACTATATGTAGTTACAATTAAAATGACAGATAAAAACGAAAAAGATTTTGATGAAAAATCTTTTACTCTCTAGCCAGTGAGTTTTGAAAAAACATTTGAAATGCACGACTTTTGGTATCGTGATAAAATATTAGGTGTGAATACGCAGTTAGAAGCCAAACTCAAAACTCTGCCATCCAGTCCGGGGGTCTATTTTCATAAATCTGCCGATGGCGAGATTATTTACGTTGGCAAGGCGGCAGTGCTGAAAAACCGCGTCCGTTCGTATTTCAATCGCGAACACGATGATGCTAAAACTCGTGCGTTGGTTGCCGAAATCGCCGATACCGATTGGATTGAAACCGAGAGCGAACTCGACGCGCTGTTTTTGGAAAGCGAGATGATAAAGCGTTATATGCCGCGTTACAATATTTTGCTTCGCGATGACAAAAGCCAGACTTTCGGGCGTATCAATATGCGTGATGATATTCCGTTTGTCAGTTTTACGCGCCAACCAGCCGACGACGGAGCGGATTATTATGGGCCGTTTTACTCGACGACGGCGATTAAAAATGCTTTAAGATTTCTCCGCAAGGTTTTTCCGTACTTTATGAAGACTTACTCTAAATCGACCAAAAGTAAATTGAATACACAACTCGGCTTAGAGCCAAGTATCGAAAATGGCACGGCGGATTACAAAAAAGATTTACGAAAACTGGCCAGTTACATCAAAGGCAATCGTGTGGCGGTCACGAAGGAAATTGAAAAAGAAATGAAGATAGCCGCAAAAAATCAGAATTTTGAACTGGCGGCGAAACTCAGGAATCAACTGTTTAATTTGAATGAACTGCGACGACAAATCGTCTTTGGTCGCGATGAGTTTTTGGATATCAGCAAGGACCAAGCCTTGATTGGGCTGCGTAATCTTCTAAATTTACCAGAAATTCCGCGCCGTATCGAGGCATATGATGTTAGCCATATTTCGGGCACAAATAACGTGGCATCGATGGTTGTGGCGACTAACGGCGTAGCGGACAAACGCGAATATCGCAAATTCAAATTACGTACGGGCGGTAACGACGATTATGCCCATATGCGCGAAACGATTGCGCGACGTCTGAAACATCTTGGTGATTGGGGGCGACCAGATTTGATAATTATCGACGGTGGGCAAGGGCAACTTGGTGCTGTGGCAGATTTACTAAACGCCGAAAAGATTCGCTTTATCGGTCGCAATAAAAGTGGCGATCACACTCGCAATGCCCGCGTTCAAATCGTCATCCCCATTGCAAGCCCTGAGCCTGCAAAATATGAGATGGTTGAATTGAAAAACGACGACCATATTGCTAAATTGATTGCTCGCCTTGACGACGAAAGCCATCGTTTCGCCGTCACATATCACAAATTATTGCGCGAAAAATCAATGTTTAATAAAAAATAATCAAACAGGGGCGCAGTTTAGTAAACTAAACTCTGTTATGTATTGACATACATAACAGATATAAACCTTAAAGGAAGGATTTTGCGTGAGTGGGAAGAACGTTGAAACAATGTCGCTTCGAGAATATGTCCAAAATGCCATAAGTAGCATAATCGACAGCGTAGATCAATGTTCGGCGAAATATGACGGCAAAAATGGCAAAAAATCTCATAATATATATTTTACATCATACAGAAATGAAGACAGAGTTATTGAGTTTGACATAGCCACCATAGTCGACAAATCAATTGGCGGTGGTGCTACAATTCAGGTGGCTGACATTGGTATGAGGTTTGGCGGCAAACGCTCCGAGCAAAATATAAGTAGAATAAGATTTGGAATAAATATAGACGTGAGGAAGAAGAAGTCGTGAAAGTCTCAGACATAATCTTGGGCATATTGTGGTATGTAAGGTATTCATTCATAGCACTAGGTTTTTGCATATTTCTCGTACTAATACATCTCGTATTAGTACAATACTTTCCACCAATTGCAGGTATAGCACTACTTGCTGTTGTGCCTGTTATGCTAGATAATGACGCTTCGTTTTTCATAATATTCGTAATAGCGCCAATCATTGTATTGATAAGAGATGTAGTATCTGACCGCAGAAGTAGAAAAGCGCGTAACGCATAAACTAGCACTCTTGCAAACCGAGTGCTAATTTTATATAATTGAACCTATGGCAGAAAAACGTGACTACTACGAACTATTAGGCGTCCAAAAAGGCGCTTCTGATGACGAAATCAAGAAAGCCTTCCGAAAACTGGCGGTTAAATATCATCCCGATAAAGAGGGCGGCAACGAGAGCAAATTCAAGGAAATTAATGAGGCTTACGAGGTTCTGAAAGACAAGCAAAAACGTCAGCGCTATGACCAGTTTGGCCACGCTGGGGTTGGTGGCGCCAGTGGCGGGGGCGGTAATCCATTCGAAGGCTTTGGCGGGCAGGGGCAGAACGTTCATTTTGACTTTGGCGGCGGTAATTTTGGCGATTTGGGCGACATTTTCAGTCAGTTTTTCGGTGGCGGCGGTCGTCAGTCGCAGAGCCAGAATCGTGGTCGCGACATAGAAACATCTGTGACTCTGACTTTTGAAGAAGCCATTTTTGGCACGGAAGAACAAGTCTCACTCAACATCGATGTCCTTTGTGACCACTGTAAAGGCAGTGGCGCAGAGCCGGGTTTTGGCACGAAAACTTGCCCGACTTGTCAGGGTTCTGGCCAGGAAGTCAAAGTCATTAACTCGCTGTTTGGTCCGATTCAACAGGCGCAAACTTGTCACACTTGCCGTGGTCGTGGCAAGGTTCCGGAAAAGAATTGTAGCCAGTGCAATGGCCATGGCGTACGACGTGAAAAGCAAGACATCACGGTCAAAATTCCGGCTGGCGTTGACGAAGGTTCGGCGATTCGGCTCAGTGGTCGTGGCGAAGCGGTGGCTGGCGGTGTAGCGGGCGACCTGTACGTGGCGATTCACGTCAAACCGCACAAGAAATTTACTCGTGAAGGCGATTTGATTCTGAGTGAAGAAACCGTCTCGATGATTGACGCCGCGCTCGGTTCGGAGTTAGATGTTGAAACAGTAGACGGCACAGTTACTATGAAAATCCCGGCTGGTACGCAATCTGGCACTGATTTCAAATTATCTGGTCACGGCGTACCACATCTAAAGGGCAGTGACCGCGGTGCCCAGATTATCACAGTCAGTGTTGAAACCCCGACCAATCTGTCGCGCAAAGAAAAACAACTCCTCGAACAACTTCGTGACCACGTGCTTCAGCAACCTCTTTGAGTCGCCTCGTCGAATAATTCCCTGTACCATTAGACAAAATTGCAATTCTCATTACCTCGCTCCTTTCGTGTTTTGTAGCTCTTCGTATCTTTGTCTGTCAACTTCAGACAACAACCTAGATCCATGATGCACATCTACTACGAACTTACCTGATAAGGTGTTGCGACCAATCAATACTGGGAAAGTTTGCTTGGAACGATCTGCCAAAGTGCATTTGCTCTGCACGCGTCTGCCCTTTACTTGGATAGTAACCGGCACAACATACCTGATCTCGCGATGTCCAGTCGACGTCGCAACAATTTTCTGGGTATAACGGCGTGTTTTCATCTGCTCGCCAGTGTAAAACGGCGAACCTTTATCAAAGAAATACCACGATAATTCATCATCATGCTCGACAATTTGGCTGGCCCAAATGGCAGTCGTTCTCGCGCCAGTGTCTATTCGCGCTGGAATCTTTTTCTGACCAGTAGCAACCAGCCAGACGTATTCAAAACGTCCTACTGTAACCTTGTCCGATCGGTATGTTGCATCATTGATTTTCTTCATGCTGCCTTCTTTTCTAAGACTTCTTCTACTAACGCAACTTCATATTGCGAAGTGTGATTATACTTACCAAGGAGCGCCTTGTCAAGAGCTCCATCTAGGTCATCGGCATGTTCGGCAAAGTATTGCATATTGTTCACCAACCCCTCGTAATAAACCTTTAGTTTGCTATAAATCGCACCCTGCATGTACATCTCTGTGCCACGGAAAGCATTTTCGATATGCGCCATGGTGCGCTCTTTAGCTTTTTGAGTAATTTCATCTGTTATTTCTGCATCACCCGCCAACCGTTTGGCGATTACTGGCCAACTGGCTTCATAGGCAGCTCGCGCGTCGCGCTTGTGTCCACCCTCGTCGGCGCCAAGTGCAAAACCGGCCACGATATAGCGTTCGACAGCACGATCAATTGATGCATTCTCAAAACTACCATCTACTGCACACTCCAAGATTACATTCAGCCCTTCTTCGGCGTCCAAGTAGCCAGCTGTACCATTTTCGAGTACGGAAATTCCAGCTTTTGCTCCGTTTACATTTCGTTCGGCGTGCCTAAGCTCATGAATCACGAGTCGTTTAAGTTCAGCGGCATTCCTGCTTAGTTTCGGCGATAACAGCAGTTTCTTCTCGGCCCGAACGTACTCCGCGCTAGTGGTGCTATCGCTAGTTTCTACAATTATTCCCGCATCAGCCATGCCGTTATTGGCAATTGCTTGCTCAAATATGGCTTTAATCTGTTCGGCATCATAATAAATGTCGTCCGGAGTATCGGGTATGGCTGATAATTCAGCAGCGTATCTGGTTTCTACCACTTTCTTCAAATCTGTTAACAGCGCAGGGTCAAAAATCTCTTTGTAGCTACCGTCTAAAATCCCTTGGAAAAGTTCAGGCTGAAATTCTCCGTAACACCCCTCGTTGGCACGTTGCCAAGCAAGTCGGTTAACAACAGAGTTATCTTTGCGTAGCTGTTCTGCCGCTTCGACCAAAACAATCGCTTTTAGATTTTGTTCCTGTAAATCAGCGTACAAAGTATATTCTGCGGCATGCTCGCTATCAGTATCCTTAGCTACAT
>LSPZ01000043.1_pt1 | contig 30310 bp, 22 predicted proteins | sample 651281 | NCBI WGS metagenome assembly LSPZ01 (sample SAMN04438313, study PRJNA306036) | termite gut metagenome | isolation source: viral DNA filtered from gut of termites from termite colony 2 | host: Coptotermes formosanus | place: USA: New Orleans, Hayne Blvd. | collected 2013-06-18
CTCTTGACATAACCCTTGTCGAATTTCTATATCTTGTTTTGTTATGTAATAATCATTAACTTCCAAGCCTTTCATTTCTTTTCCACATTTATCACATTTTTCAATTTTATCTTCATAAGACATAAATGGACTGAAAGCAATATTTTTATTAGGTCTATCTTCACCCTCATCATATTTTTTCCTTATAACTTTTGAAAAATATTTATCAGTAGTTTTCTCTCCATAAATTAAAGATTCTGACATAAATTTCAAGATATAATAACCATTAAATTTAGTACATCCTTCATAAGAACGTATTTTGAACTTATATTCTCTGTTATTATCAATTCCCCATGCTTTATTTGATATAAATCGAACAGTTTGAATATCATTTACATCATTTAGTCTTATCTTTTTATTATACAATTTTTCAATTTCATTGGTAAACATTCTTTTAATTCTGTCAATTGTATCAGGATAAACTGTAAAATATAGATCCAATTGATATAATGTAATTTCATTTTCACTTAATATTTGTCTTTTAACAACTATTTGATGGCAGTATTTTTCCATAGGAAAACGACTTATACAATCCCTTTCTATTGTAAGAGGAAAATATTAAATAATAAATAAAGAAATGAAAAAATGACAGTAAACAATAAATTTAATATTGGAGATAAAGTTTTTTTCATGTATGAGAATAAAGTAGTTGAAGGGACTATAGAAACTATAGGTGTAGATTGTTATCAAATTGAAGATGATGTTGCCACTAATTATAGAATTACTTATAGTGTTTTATTTTTAAATAAAATCTTCTGGGGGTCTAAGACTAAAATTGAATACATTGAAGAATTTTTATTGTACACAACAAAAGAAAACTTAATAATGAACTTATAAAATATAAAAAAATGATTAAATTAGCAATAGATTTGAATGATGTGTTTAGAAATTTCACACACCAGTTTGCAACTTATTACAATAAAGAAAAGGACGAAACTTTTGATGTAGATAATTTGGTTTATTCAGAAGAATCAGTATTTGGTGCTTTTGAATTTGATAACAAAGAAGAATTGAATGAATTTATGTTCATAGATTATCCACAGGAATTATTTGCATTTAATAAAACAGTTGAAGATAATACTTCTCCTTTATTTAATATATGGTTAAACAGATTACAGGAGTTTGAAGGAGAACAACCAAAAGTATCTTTTGTTGCACCAAATGAACATAATTTAGCTATTCAATGTACATTATATTTCTTATCAAAAAGTGCAAGCCGAGTTAGAGAAATTACATTTCCAACTTCCAGTAAAGAAATATGGGACAATAATGATATTGTAATAACAGCAAATCCAATTATTTTAAACACAAAACCAGAAAATAAAATTGTTATTAAAATTAACACAGAATATAATAAAACATGTAAGGCTGATTACACTTATGATAAATTAAGTGATTTTTTAAATGATAATCAAACTTGGCAAAATTTATTAAAATTGGAGGATTAATATAGGAAAATTAAAAAAGGTAATTACTGATTATATTATCATTCAACCAGGTAAAATTATAAATTTACAGGTAGAAGTAGATATAATAATAAATAAGGCTTTTAATAACAATGATGTCGTTAAAAATGTTATTGAAACTATTCAGGATTTCTTTGATGTGAATAATCATAAGATGGGTGAAAATATATTTGTTTCTCGTTTGAATCAATCTATTTTATCAATTTCTGGTGTAGATAATTTAATTGAAATAAGAGTTTACAATATATTTGATGATGAATATTCAAGAAGTAGAATAAGTCAAGCTATTATTGCAGGGCAATATACAAATGGTGGAGTATGGGAACCAAGTCAAACTGCTGGTACAAATAGAGTACAGGTTGATTTGACTGATAGTGAAGGTATTTTATTTTCGGATACTGATACCATGTTTGAGGTAAGAAATATGTTTAAAGATATAAAAGTAAGGGTAAAAAATAACTAAAATTTACAGATTGTTATGGGATGTAATTGTAAAGGAAAAGAGAAAGCCAAAAAAATTGAAATGGTGTTTAAGAAACATAGTATTAACCCACCAATTCAAAATATTGAAAAAGAAGAAAGTGGTGTAACTTTGTTTTCTATTTTAAGTAAGTTGTTGGAAGTTATTGGAAAATTTCTTCTTGTGGTAATTGTTTCAGTAATAGTGATTGTTATATTGTTACCAACAATGTTAATCATGTTTATATGTAACATTTTCTTAAAAAATAAACAATTAACCATTAAATTACCAATTTATTGGTTCAAAAAATATAAAAAATTAGCAGATAACATAGAGTTCAATGTCAGAGATAAATAATAAATCATATAGAGTAAAAATAGATGTTAATTCAACAGAAAAGTATAAAGTTCCTGTCAAATTAGATAGGGATTATAATTTTATTGAAATTTTGTCTTTGAAGATTAATCAAGAAGATTTTTACAAATTACATACATCAGATTATGGTGTAGTTGTTGGGCGTGTTTTAGCTAATGGTGGGGTTGGTGTTGAAAATGCAAAAATATCTGTTTTTATTCCTGCAACAAATGAAACCAGACTTGATATTGAGAAATATCTAATATATCCTTATGATACATTACAATCAAAAGATGTAAATAATATTAGATACAATCTATTACCAAGTACTAAATTAAATGATTGTTATCAAGTTGTTGGAACATTCCCAGCGAAAAGATTTGTTCTTGATAATAACACAGTTCTTGAAGTATTTGATGAATATTACAAATATACAACAGTTACCAATCAAGCAGGGGATTATATGATTTATGGTCTTCCAGTTAATGATAATATATTGCATGTTGATTTAGATTTGAGCGATATTGGAATTTTATCACAAAAACCTCGTGATATGTTCTATAAAGGATATAATGTAGAACAATTTGAATCTTCAACACAATTCAAACAAGATGTTAACCTAAATAATTTAACACAAATTATAAGTCAAGACCAAAATGTATTTGTATATCCATTTTGGGGTGATGTTAATGAGGGTGAGACAGCTATAACAAGATGTGATATAAACATTCAATATAAATTTGAACCAACATGTATATTCATGGGGTCAGTTTTTACTGATACGCAAGAAGCTGCAATATTGAAGAATTGTAAAGCACAAAAAGGTGTTGGTAGAATGTCATCATTAACAACAGGGGAAGGAAAAATCGAAATGATAAGAAAAACCTTTGATGGTGTTATTGAAGAATTTCAGATTAAAGGAAATAGATTGATAGATGGTGATGGTGTATTTTGTTATCAAATACCAATGAATCTTGATTATGTAACAACTGATGAATTTGGTAATTTAGTTCCAACTGATAATCCAAATAAGGGGATTCCAACAAGAGCAGAGGTTAGATTTAGACTTTCATTGGATAATGTTGGTGATGAGGGATTCAGTAAAAAAAGAGGAGAATATTTAGTTCCGCATAACCCTCAAACAACAAATGAGATTGATTTTTCTTTTGATGTTACTACAAAAGATACAAGTTTCGTTAATTTATTTTGGAATAAGGTGTATAGTGTTAAATCATATATTCCAAGATTGCAGTTAGCTCCAAATTATAATAGTAGGGATTTTGTTGGTGTTAAAACAATTAATGATTATGGTCAAAATAATCCATTTCCATACAATACTGTTTATATAACAATGCCTATCATATTCAATATATTATGCTTGGTTACACAATTAGTTATCAATATAGTGTCTATTATTAATGGTTTATTTAGTTCTTTAAGATGTATGTCTTGTGGAATGTTAGGTGTCAATCCTTGTAAAGTTATAGGAAATATATTTAGTTTTTTAAGCTGTATTAATATTGGAACTGGTTGGTGTGTTTATTGGGATGATATATTAGTACCTAATTGTACATGTAAACAATTGAGAAATAAAGTTAATAGTAGTACAGGAGTAAAATGGGATAAGGGAGAAATAGAAGATTGTGTAACTACAAGTTTAGCAGAAGAAAATAATGTATATAATTTTGATTTTGGTAATGATTGGATAAATGGTTCAGTTTATTCACCACTATTTCAAACTAAAATAAAAAAGAAGAAAAAAAGAAAGTTTTTAGGGTTATTTGGTTCAAGAGTAGTGAGTGAAACACTTACATTTTGTGGTTTGATAAATAATGATCAAAATGCTGCTGCAAGTGGTTGGTTGTTTGGTAGAGGGGTTGGTTCAGTCCGTTTATTTAGTAATTGTGTTATTAAATTATCTAAGAGTGGAGATAAATGGACAAAACGGAATGATAATAAAGATTGTAATAAAGATAATTGTTATAAACAAACTAAAGATTTTCCAGTACAACAAGGTTATATTAATCAAATAACAGATGAAGATAATAATAAACATTATTATTATATACCATCAATTATGAGAACTATGAATGGGAAATCATATCCTGTTTTATTATATGCTATTGATGTTATATTATTAGGTTCAATGAATGATTGTGATGTAGATGGTATATTTCCATTACACAAATTATTACCATCAACAACATATAGTTTACCCTCTCCTTTAAAAGATTTAGGTGAAGATTTTGATCCTAACGACCCTAATAATTCAAGTTCTAATAAACAAACTACAACAGAAGCATCAGGAATAAATTGGGGTAAAGGTGGTGGACACCCAGGAGATGACCAAAGACCAAATAATACTAACAAACGTTATTACAATAAAAGTTCTGGTGGGTTATTTATGGGGATTGGTTGCACAGGCTCGGATACATATCCAAAAACATGTTTTAATGTGGTTAGGTTATGTGAGATTGGTGTATCATTAGATGAATCTGATGTTGAATATAATAGTTGTAATACTAATGGAAATATAATTCCACCTGATGGGTGGATATTGAAAAAAGATGAATTAGTTCAATCTGAAGTTAGACAAATGTTTTCTACTTTGAACTCAATACCATTTTATAATAGACCAGGTGATAATAACATTATTGAAGTAAGTGGGAGAAAGTTTTATAATTTCAAATATTATTATCCAGAATATTTTGATGGTAAATTATATCCGTTTATTGATTATTCATGGGCACTTCCATCTGGAATTAATGATACTAATGCAGTGAATAAATCTAATGAACTTATTGATCAATATTATATGAACTTTAGATTTGGTGAAAATTCAAATCAACCACAATATTATTATCCTACTGATTTCATTTTACCAAGATATGTAAATTCTTTTTATTTTTATTTTGGTATAAGACCAGGTAAAACAGCAATAGAGAAATTTAGAAGTGGATTTTATAGTGAATGCGTTTCAATTATAAAACCACCTTTCATTGTTCAACCAAAAGTTGTTAATGGGGCATTAGTTTGTACTTGTAGTACTAATATAACTCCTGTAATTGTTGAAGTTAGTATAAGAGAATTTGTTGGTAGTTATTCAATCAGATTGGAGGATATGTTTGGTAATCCAATATCATTAATTCCTACTCCACCATCAGATTTAAGAAAGACAAGTATTACAATAACTTCATCTTCTACATATTCTCCACAAGATTTTTACAGTACTGCCTTAGCAAGTGGTGGTATATATTATTTAACAATTACTGATGAAAATGGTGTAAGTGTTAGAAGGGAAATAAATATACCTGTTTTTGGTTTTGTTGATTTTGATTATACAACAGAAGTTATTACAAATAATACAGAATTAAATCCAAATAATTATATAGGTGTTCAAACTCTTGCCGATGCTTTGAACAAAGGGAAAATAAATGTGTTCAATTTAGGTAATATTGCAGAAAAAGGGTGTCTTTTGCGTAATTTTACCTTGACAATTGTAAGACAAGTTAGAACAGGAACTGATGATGAAGGAAATGCTATATTTGAACCAGCAACCACTACAATTTATAATAATAGTAATGCTGATTGGTTAGCAATATCAAATTATTTTGATAGTGGAGCAATATCAACAAATGGGAATGTATTTACGATTTCTAATGGTGGTTCTGGCTATACAGCAGGAACAGTTACTATTGTCCAAGGGACAAATTCAACTGCAACAGGTACAATTACAGTTAGTGGTGGTGTAATCCAAACAATTACAATCACTAATGGCGGTTCTGGCTATACAACAAGTACAGCAGATAATCCAGTTAATATTGTTCAAGGAACAAATTCAACTGCAACAGGATTACTTGGAAATCCAACCAGTTTTACCATATATCTTTGGCAAGGTACTTATACTATAACATTACAGAACAATTTTAATTGTCCATCTTCTTGTCCATGTCGAAATGATTTTAAAGAAATAAACGAAGTTTTTGATATAGTTCCACCTATTGAGTTAATAATAGGAAATGGTATTCGTGCTAAATTTTTAACTGTGAATACTTCTAATACTATATCTTCTGACCCTAATATATGGTGGAGCAGATTTTATCAATATTTAACAAATCCAAGTACAACAGAACAATTGTCTGCTTATTATAATGATTCAAATATAACAACTTCTGAAGATATTGCAGATATGAAAGAAACTTTACAAAGTGCTTTCATTAGTTATTGTTCTAATTTTAGAAACATTCGTTTAACAGGATTTGGATATACTTCTCCATATAAAACTTATTTATTTGGTAAAACAGCTACCCCTACTTTACCTGCACCATTAACAGCTATGGTAATATCAGTTGTATATGGTGGAAGTGGTTATAATCAAGATAATGCAGTTACTGTTCTTCAAGGTAGTAATGCTTCTATGACAGTTATGGTAAATACTACTTTAAATGTAATTACTTCAATTTCAAGTATTGATGGTTATGGAAGTGGTTATATACCTGGTCCAGTAACATTTACACAAGGTGGAAGTATTAATGCAACAGGATATATTAATGCACCTCAAGCACACGACTTTTTTAACAATTCTAATCCAATTGTTTACCCTGTAATGACAAATGAAAGTACATTGGATGGTGTTAATCAAGTAGCTTTTACATGTAGAAGATTGCTTGCGAATGGTAATTTTCCAAGTGGTTATACTATGGGTGGTTATTTTGCAGGTGTTATAGGAGAAAATGGAAATGGAAATGCTTGGAATGATAATTTTAATCAATATGTTTTTAATTATAGAAATTCAGAACAAGGTAGTACTGATGCAACAATAGATATTTTCAATTTATTTTATAATGCTAATGGCGGTAATACTGGTACTAATTGGTTGACTTTTGGTAACAGCAATTTCTTATATTTTCAGTTATTTGATAGGCAATTGAGGTTTTATTTACCTTTATTTAGAATAACAACTAATAAGGCTAATTATTATCCTTATTATACTGATACAATCACTCCTATTGAATTAACGAATTTAAATGCTTATATGAGTTTAGTATATTTCAATGGAGAAAATCAAGAATTATCATTTGTTTATAATGATGGAAATGAAGGAGAAGAAACAGTTCTTAATTTTTCAGCAGAAGGATTACCAGGATTATCTAATATTTTAATGAATACACCTGTATCTTCTACTGATAGTAATACATATTTGTTTGGAACTTCTGCACAGTCTTTACCTGCCATTAGAGGTTTTAATACAACTTTTGGTGAAACTATATTACCTTTGATTTATAGATTTGATATAACAGATGAATATAATGGTTGTGATGATGTTTCTGTGAATACAGATATTGTTTATAATTTAACAAATTCAAAAATATCTGTAGTGGATAGTGCTACTGTTAATAGTATTTTGAATGTTAGTAATACTGCTACTTTTACAGTTACTACATCTCCTTCTACAACCAGTAGTTTATTTTTGATTAATAGTAATAATCTTAATTTATTACCAACAAATATTCTATATCCAACAACAGATTCATATCCAAATAACATTTATTTCAATGTATCAACAGATGTTGATGCAATTTATTCGGATTTGATAACAACACCACCTAATAATTTTATTAATCAATTAGCACTTTTAACAGATGGTGGTACAACAAGAACTTATATTAAAAGTCCAAATGGTGATATTATTGGTAATATTGTTTATAATTCAAATCCTGCAATTATGACTAATGTATATTATGTGATTGCAGTTAAAAGTGATACAGTTAGAACTTTTTCACAACCTATTAATTTGTCTTATAATCAAATTAGTTTAGCCACTATGGATTATGTTAATAGTGCCATTACTTTCAATTTTAATGGTTATACTCAATTACAAAATTTTGGTTATACTTATCAATTACAAGTTGGTACTTTTAATAACAGTTATACAAATTTAAATGATTTTTTCACTCCTGATAGTGGAACTCCACCAATGGTTATAAGAAACTCATTAGTAAACATAATAGTTACAGCAGGTGTAATAACTACTATTACATTTGTTAATGGTGGAATAGGTAATGTTGCGGGAACTTATGATGTTGTACAAGGAAATAATAGTACTGCCAAGGCTACAATTACAGTTAATACTAATGGTACAGTAACAGGTGTTTCGATAGCAAATGGTGGGACTGGTTATGTAAATGGAATGGCAACTGTTTTATATAATACATTTACCAATATAAGTGTGAATAAAAGAGATGTAAATAAAATATTACAATTAAGTGTTACTAATGTATTAGGGGTAGCTCATGTATTATATACAAGTATGTATAATTGGATTTTACCAGGACAAGAAATACAATGTGGATTATGTAGTGGTACAGAGAGAACTTATGGGACAGGAGATATTGGAAGCACTACTATCCCAACTACATTTGTGTATTATAAAGCAAATTTGGATGGTATTGGAAGTATTCAATTGGATGGTACTAATTCTTTGATGTTAAATAGTTATGACCAATCTGGTACGATAACACAAGCTACTTTCTTAGGATTGAATATAGGTACAGCTTCTGATTTACCAAGTTGTTGTGGTTGTAATCCTTTATTAGCTTCAATGAGTTTTAACCCTGCACCAGTTTTATTTACTTTTAATCCAAATGTCTTTACTTATAACATAAATTATAATTCAAGTCCTGCTCCTACAAGTATTGATATTTATTTGAGTGTAGATAATTCAAGTTGTAATTATATAACTAATTCAGATTATGATGGTACAAAAATTACTTACACATTGTCTGGAAGTGGTACAGATACTGTTAATATAGAAGTATCAACAAATGACAATTCAGCAAATAATATTTATAGTATAACAATCAATTATTTAACATAAAATGGAAATATTATTACCAACAGCAACATCAATAAATTCTCCTTTGAGTGATATGCAAGTAGGTATATCACTTAATAGGGATTATAATGTAATTAATGAGTTTGATGTTAAAGAAACAGTTAATTTGTATGATGTATATAGAAAAGAAAGAGATAAATGTACATTATATAGATTAATTGTTACTATTGATCCTGTTTGCACTAATGTTTTATTTAATCCTGTAACTATTGTATTAAATGGTAGTGGAGTTAGACAAACTGACAGTTTAGTAAGTGTGGCAGTTGGTAGTCAAAATAATCCAGTTACAGAAGCAATATATTGTCCTTCTAAATCAACATATAATGGTTACACTTATTATTGTGGTTACAACATATTTGATAATTTTTTATTTAGAACAGAATTATTTAAGAAATCTATTAAATTAGATACTTTAACAGATGAAATTGATCCCAAACTTCCTTCAAAATATATCTATATAATGGATGATGTTATATCATTCCCATCTGCTATTGAGGATAATTTAGTTGAATATAATGGTTGGGTTGGTTTCAAAAATCCATCAAAAATAGTTATCTATAATCAAGGAAGTACATATACAAGGCAAAATTCATCTCTTTCTTTTTTAACAGATAAGAATAATTGTGATATGATTGATATGTTTCCAACTCGTGATATGTTTTCGTTCAGTCCTATTGTTAGTAATAACACTAATGGTTTTTCAATGGAATATAACTGGAATTATGTATTAACATATCCATATAAATCAGAACACAATCATTTTTTAGTGCAAGGTGGTATTCCAATATTATATGTTACTCCATTAAATGTTGGTGATTCTAATAATACTTTTGCCACACCAGTTTTACAAATTCAAACAGCATATAATAATGGATTGAACTTTAATGATAACATAGAAATCGAAACTCAAACAACAAAGAAAATCTATAAAGTAATAAAAATAGTGGATAATACTACTTTTGTTGTTAGAAATGATGGAAATATAACAAGTTTTACTAAAAGTAGATTAAGAAGAGTAGTTAGTGGGATAAGAAGTGAATATTATATCAGAAAGTTTAGAAAACTACCTAATTGGAAATTTGAATCAGAAGAAATTACTTTAGATAATATTGAAGATATGTTGGAAAGCAATGATACTGAGTTCACAAATTCATTATATGGTTTATCTTATGCTAAAAATGTATATGATGACGGAATTAGCCAAGCAGTATTTACAGATAGTTTGGATATAAAACATTTGAGAGATAACCTTGGAAGACCATTAACTGAATTATATCTAACAATTGTGAAAAATAATGATCAAAGTACCACTTATCAACAATATTGGAGTGGTGTTTCTTCAGGTTTTGAATTACAGGATTTAGTTACAGGAAATTTATGGTTTTCAAGTGCTGATTTGAATACTTTTATGAGTAATTATCCATCTGTATTTTATTTACATAATTTACAGAATAACAATAGGGGTGGCGATATAGTATTACCAGCTTTAACCGATCCATTACCATATACTTTAACTGTTAATAATATATCATTAGCTGGTTTAACAGATGTTTCACAACCTAATTTAAGTTTCCCTGTTTCTCCTAATTCATTGGATAATGATGTTACAGATGTTGAAATATATGGTGATATTGTGGAATTTAACCGATATACAATGAATGAAATTATTTTATCTCCTGTAATGTATAGGTTTAATACAACAACAAGAGAAAGTTTTGAGGAAAAGGATAGAATAATCAAGTTCCATGAAGTATATCAGGATGATGATGATAGAGGATTAAATGGAAAAGTAACATATTTAACACCACAATATAATGCTTATACAGGTGCATATGCTTCCACTACAACTGATAGATATTGTGATGGAACAGCAGGCTCTCAAAACAATAATTACATATATAAAGGGTTGTTGAATGTTGGCCCAAGGCCAGAGGGATATTACTATCAAGCACATAACAGAATACAATTAAAAAATTGGTCAAATAAATTGAATCAAGCCTCTTTTGCACAAATAGATATTAACCAAATTGGTAAAGAAGATTTTAATACATTAGAACAAATATGTTTTATCACAACAGATGTACATCACTTGATTAATGAAGATTTAGTTAGAATAGAGTGGAATTATAATGGAGAACATTTTGACAGAATATTTACAGTAAGAATTGATGTTAAAGATAGGCACAAATTTTTAGTGTTGTATGATGATACTTTATTTAATGGATCTAATATCGAAATAAGATATTTTAGTAGGGAAGTACCATCTTTTTCACAACATATTGGAAATGGTAGATATGTTTGGAAAAATATATTGGCAGATGGTGAAAGAGAAGATATAAACACAACTTATGTTGATCATGTATTTACAAATGGTCATTTTTATCTTGATAAGAATATAAAATTTTATTTACGTAGACAGGGTATTAATCTTTTATATACAGAATGGCCCAATGACATTTATCCAGAAACTTTAGATTTGAGTAATTATAAATATGAAAAGGTTAATGATTTGTGTTAAATCACTTGGATAAAAACAATATAACAGATATTTATATATAAAAACTTATAACTATGTCCAATGTTAAATATAATACCAAAAAAATTGTATTAAAATTCAAAAAAGTATGGGGAGATAAATACAATTATTCTAAAGTTGAATATAAAGGATATACTTTAAAAGTAATTGTTATATGCCCCATACATGGTGAATTTTTAGTAACACCTGCAAATCATTTACAAGATAGAGGGTGTCCTATATGTGGAGGTACTAAAAAATTAACAAGTAATGAATTTATAGAAAATTCAATTAAAAAACATAAAAATGAATATAGTTACAATAAAGTTAATTATGTAAATAATAGAGAAAAAGTTTGTATCATATGTCCTAAGCATGGCGAATTTTGGCAAACCCCTAAAAATCATTTAAAAGGGCATGGTTGTATAAAATGTATGGGTGAAAAACTTTCTTTGTCTTATAATTATACAATCAATGAATGGTTACAAAGAGCAAAGAAAATACATAGAGATAAGTATGATTATTCAAAGGTTGAATATGTAAATGCACATACAAAAGTTTGTATCATTTGCTCAGAACATGGCGAATTTTGGCAAACCCCTAATAGTCATTTAAGTGGTGCAGGTTGTTCAAAGTGTGTTAAAAAATATCATTATACAACAGAAGAATGGATTGAGAAAGCAAAGAAAATACATGGAGATAAGTATGACTATAGTAAAGTAATATATAAAGATACTCATACAAAAGTTTGTATAATTTGTAAAGAACATGGGGAATTTTGGCAAACTCCATCAAATCACTTACAAAATTATGGTTGTTATATATGTAAAGAATCTAAATTAGAAAGAAAAGTATCTGTTTTATTAGATAAAATAGATATAAAATATGTTAGAGAGGAAAAATTTGATTGGTTGAAAAACCCAAAAACAAATTATCCACTTCCATTAGATTTTTATTTACCAGATTACAAAATAGCCATTGAGTGTCAAGGAATACAACATTATAAACCTATAAAATATTTTGGTGGAATAGAAAATTTTGAGGATGTTAAATATAGGGATAAAATCAAGAAAGAATTATGTGAAGAAAATAATGTAAGACTTATTTATTATTTATATAACCAAAATATAAATTACTTAAAAGATAAATTATATGGAGAGATATATAATAAATAATTCAAATGCTGATATAGGAATTAAAACTTATGAGTTATCTTCTTCTTATAATAATGTAGATAGTATTTTCTTTGAGTTTTATTTAACTGCACCACATTTATTAAATGATGGTACATTAATTAATGTAAGTGATGAAGATGATATTGATATTATCTTAAATACTTCTGTATATTTAAGAAAACAGATAAAAATTGGTATATATGTAATTTCAGGTACTTCTTTAAATTTTGGTTTGAAATGGAGATATGTTGATGATAGTAATGACTGGCAGAATATAGGAATTGTTACAACAACTTCGGTAATAAATCAGCCATTACTTGGTTATGAAGATATAAGTACATTTTCAAATTATAGTATAGATTATCAAATAAATAGTAATAATATTGTTCAAGTTAGGGAAACTAATAGTAGTATATGGCAAGATTTAATATATGTGTCAGAAATAAATGATATTGTTACAAGTGGAACATTTTTATCCATTAATTCAAATATAAAAACTATAAGAATTAATGATACATATTTAAGAATTGTACCCTTTGATTTATATAGAGAAATTAATATATTAAAAAGAGGTTATGATGACACCAGAACTTCATATATATTTACCACTGATTATTTTATAGAGAATGGTATATTTATTACTACATTGGAAACAGGGGATGAAATATGGGTAACATTAAAATCTGAACTTTTAGAACCTGACAATTTAATTTTACCTGAATTATATGATCCATCAAGCATAGATATTTCATTAGATGGTTATTGGATGCAACAGGACTGGTTCAATCCAAATGTAGCAAGTTTTATTGAATATGGTAAGTGGTATAGTGTTACACAAGGTAGTGTAGTTTATAATGGAACTACTTATACAACAAGTAGTCAACCATTTCAAGGAACAGATAATCCTTCTTTTGATTCATTTTCAAATGATGCAATTGTGTATGTAGTTGATAATTTTTATGGTGTATTTGGTGGTAGTACAGACCCTGTACCTGCACCAGTTGATGAAGATGAAATAATATCTGTTTTAATAAATGTTGAACCACCATGTGAAAGTGATGTATTTTATACTTTTACAATAAAAAATTTAGATGAAGATATTAGTCCAGATAGGATTGATATATTATACAAACTGATAGATTTAAATACTGTATATTTTTGGAAAGAGTTTGGTAATTATCAAATTGGAATTAATATGGAAACCAGCTTTTCTGTTAATACACAGCAAAGTGATTTGGTTAATAGAGATTTTTTTGATGCTGAAAGAGCAAAAGTGATAAACCCAATCTCTGATAATGAAAGAATAAGGTTTGAACCATATTATCCTGTTCCTGTTAGTACTACTGATCCTTTTGGGTTTAGAAAAATAAACAGTATTAATTTCAAATTAAATTTCAATAAAATAAACGATGATGGAACTATTACTACTACAACACAAAAATGGGAAGATTTAGGATTTACAGATGAAGATGTTAAATATCAAAAATCAAGATTGAAAAATACATTTCTTAGGTTAAGTTATTATGATGTACAAAATCCAACAGTTCAATTATTGGAACATTATAATACAGTTTTCGTTGATACAAATATGATGTATGCTGATTATGCTAATGGACTTAATAATATGGGTGGAATAAACCCTGTTGATAATTTACCATTTATGGAAATGGTAAATGGTGTATTAGTACCAACAGGTGGTTTCAGTACTTCTTTTTATGTGTATAATCCATATATAAGAGAAATTGTAAGAGATGCTTCAAAAAATATTACATATTCATATAGTAATTCTTCAGAAGGATTTTTTGTATATTTGTATGGTGATGAGTACAAGGATAGTATTCCAAGCGATATATTTATGAAACTTGAATTTAATAATGCAATGTCAGGTCAAAGAACTTTATTTTTTAACAGAACAAATATAAGTACTCCTGCTGCATTAAATAACGTTTTCTTTGATATACCTGATAGTTTGAATCCTACAAGCAGAAATTATGTATATGTTAGGTTTATGGTAGTTTATAATAAGGATTTAGACAAATATATTTATTATCCTGCACCAGATAGCCTTTTAACAACAGGCACAGGAACAGTATCACTTGATAGTGATTATAAAGATAGGATGAATATAACTCTATATGAAGCTAATGTACAATAAATGGAATTGATAAAAAGAAATATAAATATAAGAGGTTATCAGTGTTTGAATACCAATCCAAATGTTATGGTATTCAATGGTTTCGATAGTTCTGGTAATTTAACATGGAAATTCAATATTCCTGAATATGACACAGATGGTAATATTACATTTAACCCATATGGGAAAATTATGGTGGATTTTTATCTACCACATGATAGTTTAAATCCATATAACCCATATTATTTAATTCCTACTGTTTCTTACAATCAAATTAGAATGATGTATAATGATATTATAAGATATCAAGATTTTGTAAGAACTTTATGTCAAGAATGTAGATTGGATGTTGCAAGTGTTGTTAATGATTATATAGATTTATTAGATGAATACTATTATAGTGATGGTTATTTCTTGTTAAAATATTCAACCAATCTTTTGTTTATAAATTTACCAAAATATAGACCATTAATTGTTGGGCAACCTTCATTTTTGAATTATATGCTTGCTGCATGTGGTTCCAATACAAATTACCCATTTAATTTTACTACTGACTATAGTTTACTTACTATGTTAGGAGATACTGATAGTGTAAATAATTTTATGAATAGTTATGTTCTTTCAGTTGGTAAAATTGATACACTAATTGATTTAATAGGGGGGTATATATTAACCAATAACACAGCATTACCAGATGATTTAAGAGATACAAATTCAGAATTAGCAAATATTGTTACAGGATTTGTTTATGAAACTACAATTAATTATTATAATTCATATAATAACTGTAATCCTTTAACTGTTCCAGTTTATACAAATTATAATTATGTAACTAACCAAAGTCCTGTTCTTTCAATTCCTGTTCTGATTACTTCTGATTTTGAGGATTTAGGGATTTCATTTAATCCTGTTGAAGATTGGGTTCCAGGAAGAAAATATTATTTGGAAGATGTAGTTTTGTTTAATGGGTTTACTTATATTTTGAAAGATACAGGTTCTACACCATTACCTGCTGATGAATTTGGATTTCCATATTTTAATGGTGTACAAAACACAATAGAGAATATAATCTATTTTGATAATTTTAATGTTGATAGCAATGGTTTTACCACTTCATTAATAATGAATGGGAATGATTTTACACATTGGAAAAGAAATGTTAAAAATGTTTATTATTCAAATGATAAAGAATTTGTACAAGCAAGAATTGATAGTCAAATTGCAACATTAAGGTCATATAGAAGTTCTTCTTCTTATGTAAATTTTTGGGATACTACAGGTAATTTCAAACCAAGTGTATATTTCAATCAGGAAACATTGATTGCAGATGATGGTACTCAAAGAGATTATAGAAGTTATATATCAAATATATACAGAAAAGTAACTGATAGCAGTGGAAATGTGAAATTTTATCTTAATACTACTGATGTAACTTCATCAACAACTACTTTACAGACCTTACAAACATTAGCAGACCTTTTTGGCTTCGATATTAATGAAGTTGGACATGATTTTGTGTTGTATCAATATGTTATTGATGAGTGTGTGAAAAATAATGTAGTAGTTAATAATGGTATTGGATTTTCAGAAGTTTATAATAGATATAAAGTTAGTTCAACTGATTATGTATATGATTTTCAGGAACAACCATTTATTTCTTATCAAATAAGTAATTCAAATACAATATATAATTTCACTCAAGATAATATAGATGATAACAATATTTATCTTAAAGGTGAACCAGAAATATTAAATTATGCTCCACAATCTAAATTGGAATATGAAAATGGTATTGTTTTTCCTGCTTCTGTAAGTTCAGATGTTTGGGTAGATAGGGGAATAAGTTATGCTTTTGATAAGCATTTCAAACTGGCGGAGTGCAAATCACTTCAACAAATATATCGTCATGGAAATGGTGGTAGTTTTGTAATATTAAATAATTAAAAAAAAAGAATTATATAAAATGGCACTTGGTATATATGGTACAAAAACAATTGCGGTAGTAGATCCAGCAACAGATGTTGATGTTTATTACAGTTATAGACCAACAAGAAATTCAATTGATAACACTTTTGGGGATGGTTTTATTAAACACCCAAATCCGATTGAAATATTACAAACTGTTCAAGTACAGAACATGGATGTTTCAGTATCACCAACTCTTAATGGTGTGTATAATTTAAATTTACCTTTGACTATTTTTTCAAATAAAGGGATTTATAACATATTAATTGCACCAAGAGAAATATATGGTACTATAACAGATTCTCCTGCTGTTTTAACAGCTTTTCCATCCATTAGAGGGGTTGTTATCAAGACAACTGACTTCGTTGGTCTGGTGGCAGAAAATCAGGGGTTAGTAGGTTGGAAAGTTTCGTATTTTGATGAAAATGATGATAAATTAGATGATTTTAAAATTATAACAAGTAATGGTTTGGTAGAACCAGTTGCTTCCAATTTATCTAATACAAGTCAGAAAAGTATTTCTTATAGGTATAATGATAATTCAAATTTAGTGTTTTTAACAGTTAGTCCTTCTTCTGCACCTGTTGTAAGACCGAATGCTTTACCATTTATTGGTGCAGTTGGACAAACCATAAGTCTTTCAAATACAAAATTTAATCCTATATTAATAGAAATTGAGATGACAGATACTGATAGTAGTACAATAACTGATTTGTTGAGTGGGGACCAGGCATTAAATAATGATAATGGTATTTTGACAACATATAATATAAATCAAGATATAGTTAGTCAAGTGGAAATTGTTCAAAAGAAAAATTCTTACAATGGAAGAGCATTATATGAAATTCGTAGAAATTTAAGAAATACTATTAACAGAAATGAAAGTTATGAAAATGTTTTTAGTGGAGTTACAACATAAATTATTAAAAGATTAAACAAATGTTAGATAACAACATATTATTATCAAGAACTTTGTACAGTAAAAGACAAAGGCATCAGACATTGGATGGTACAAACATAAGCACTATCTTTGAAACTGATTATTCCACTATTCAAACAAGGTTAAGAAGAAATATTGATACTGGTAATTTCAAAATCATATTTAACAATGAATCTGACACTTCAAAAAAATATGGAATAGGTAATTGGGTTTTACCTGTCAATGGTGGGGTTGATAATGATGAATTTTGGACTTATGATGAACTGGTGTTTGATGATGTTCCAGAAGTTGAAGATGATTCAGGTGTAATTAATGACGAAACTAAACTAAAATTGGATTTTTCGTCATTATCCAGTTTTGCTTATTTTGGTTCATTGTTAGAATTAATTAGAAGTTCAGTTGAAAATATAATTGAAACTTTCCCAGGAAGTTTATGGATAAGACCTGTAAATACAGATGGTACAGTGTATGAATTAAGTAATCCTTTCAGTTTGGATTTACAGACAGCAGAAAATGATGCAGAACCAAGAAATTTGCGAATCTTATCAAAACAATTTCAAAATTATGAAGTTGTTAAAACTATATTTTATAATGATACATTAGATCCTTGTGGAATAGTTAATTATAGGGAAAATAGATTAGTAGATTGTAGATATAATATTACAGGTTTTACTCAAACTTACAGATATGTATATGTGAAAAGAGCAGGTTGGACTGGTGATGATATTATTCTTAGAACTGCACCAGACCCAGCATTGGATAGTAGTAATGCTTATTATCCATATATAAAATTATTAAATACTGTTGTTTTTAATTGTGCTAAAAATACTGATAGCACTGAATGTCAAACAAGTGATCCAAGTACACTAACTATAACTTTGAATTATGTTTATAATGATGATAATGGTGAGCCTTGTACACTTTTAAGAATTGAAAACAGAGTTACAGGTGTTACTTCTACAGGAAGTTCTCAAAATACTTTAACTCCTACATATCATATAAAACCCAAACAACCTTTTGTTAATTTATTCTTTTTAGGTTTGAATGATTTTCAGAGATTGTTGTTAAACATTTATACAAATCCGAGATATACTTCTAACTTTAAAATTCCAGAAGAAGATGAAACAGGCATACATTATGTAGATAATGAATTTACATGGACAACACCTGATGGTTGGAATATAGATGTAACCTCATTGGATTATATCAATTTTATGGATAGATTGATTAAAGCTGCTGAGTTCCTTGATAGTTTCAAAACAGATAATATATACAGAATGCTTACACATGATTCAATAAAAAATATGGACTGGTCTTTTGAAAGAATAAAAGATGATTCAAAAGCAGCCGAATTTTTGTTGGGTGGAAGTAGAGTAAATAAAGTATTGAGGATATATGGAAGAGCATATGATGAAGTAAAAAAATATATTCATGGAATTGAAGTTATGAATAATCTTTCATATAATGAAAAAGATAATGATCCTGACACTTATTTAAAAGTCAATTTGGAATATGAAGGGTGGCAACCATTATCATTAGTAAATTCTGATAATGTTAAGGATGTATCCAATAATTTATATTATGGTTATAGGGAAGGTTTTTCTGCAAAAGAACTTGAACTTGAATTTTATAGAAGATTATTATTAAATTCTCCTCACATTACAAGATGGAAAGGCACTAAACATGGTCTTGAAATGTTAATGAATTTATTTGGTATAGATAGAAATGATTGGGAAATTCAAGAATTTGCTTATGTTGCGAATGCTTCAAATTTTTGTGCACCTAATGGTTGTAATAATCCCTCATTATTTCAGGACCAGGTAAATATCACATCAGGTCAAATACAAGAAGGATATATATATCGAGTAGTAGATACTGGAAGTGGTGGTTATATAACATACCCTGTTACTAATGGAACAAATTATTATAATGGTGATTTTTTTGTTGGTATTAGTGGTGCAACAACTTTTACTTCTTCAGGTGCAACAGTTTCTGTATATATGGATGAAATAGAGAATTTAGCTTATTTGAATAAACAAAGAAGTTATACAATGAATGGAAGTGTATTCTTTGAAGGTGAATTATCCCCAGAGGTTGAAGAAGAATATTTCAATCCTGATGATTTACATGATTTATGTGTAGAAAGGTTTTTTTATGGTGATTTTGAGGTTTGTCCAGTTTGTGGAGAATATGATCCTATAACAAATTTAGGTGGTGGAGTTACATTCATAAATGGTCAAAAAACTATATGCCCAAGGTGTAATGGAACTGGTGTTATTAGAAGATTTTATGGTGTACCAGCTTTCAAAGGTAACTCTGAAATTTTATATTATCAACAATTTGGTGAGTGGTATCAACAAACTTACAGAAGTTTGAATATGGCTAACACATTAGATGAATTATATAGGTTAAATAGAAGTGATTTAACTGTGGGTGATGTTTATTTTGTAAATAATAGTAATGTAGAGACAGATGTTACACATTATTGGGTATTAGTTGATATTAATTCTTTTAATGATATTGAAGGTTGGTACAATGTAACAGAGGATGAATATAATGATAGTATAGATAACCAAATTGCTGTAAATATCCCTACTGATGATCCTGTTGTTCAAATTAATTTTTATGTATTGGAAAATACAAAAGATATAACAGATGGAAATAATCCACATGGTGGAGATTATGATGGTGGTCTTTCTTACCTGAAAAATATAGGATATAATATCACAACATTGGTTGATGGTACTTTACCAGTTGTACCTAACAATGGGTTATTCAAATATGTGATTGATAATTCTCCTGAATGTATTCAAACTAAACCACAATATTTTAATATGATTGGGAAAGGATTTATGATAAATCAAGTGTTGGATACCAAGAAATGTTGGGGGGTTTATAGTAAAATAGATAATAAATTACATATACCAACAACTTATGATTTTTTACCAACTACAATAAGTGATAAAAATTGTGCTTGGACTTGGAGTAATGGTATGAATACAAGAACAGTAAATTATGGCTCTAACAGTTTAGAATCTTACAGAATTATAAATACTAAGAATATAAAACTGACTTATAGAACAAATGATGATGAATATAAAATGAATGAGTTTAATGATACGATTTTACATTATATTGAAGAAATGATTCCTTCAACAGCAATAATTGAATTAAATATAATTTAAAAACTATTTTCTTCAATTACATAATATTTCAATGTTGTTCTTGTTCTGAATGATTCCATATCTTCATGTCTAACCCATAATTTTTGAGTTGGTATTGCAATATTATAATCATTTTTATTATCTAATAATTGAACTCTGTGCCAGTGTCCACCAATATACCATCTATATGTTCTGAATTTTCCGAAGAAAAAATCAATGGGATGTTTTTCACCATCCATTTTCATTTTGTAATAAACTCCCCAAAGAGAAATCATTACATATATTGCAATTAATAATAAAGCTAATACACTTTTGCTCATATAAAAATCAGTTTAAAATATTTATTAGCAAAGATACGATAAATAATTGAAATTACAAAAAAAATGTCATTAACACAAGCCGATATAATTAAATTGACCTTGAAATCTGAAGGGGGTTATGGAATTGATAACAATGGAGCACAAGTATATTGTGGAATAAATCAAGCCTATAACTCTGACTGGTCTGGTTGGGTAATTATTAATAGATGGGTAGCTTCTCTTGGTGGTTCAAAAAATGCAAGATATAAAAAATCTGCTGACCCAGAATTGGAAAGGCTTGTTGATGAAAGGATAATAAAAAATTATTGGAATGGTCATAACTTTGATAAATATACAGATGGAAGAGTAGTTGCCCAATTATTTGACCACATATATAATGCAGGAAGTGGCGGATTAAATTCCGTTTTAAAAAATGCTTTTAATGGAGCTACTCAATCAACAGCACCTGCTATTGCTAATGCTGATTCTCAAGCAGTTCAGAAAGTAGTACAAGCAAGAAAAGCCTTTTATTCTCAATGTAAATGGCATACAGATGATTTGAAGAAAAGAGAAAATTATACAAAAGTAGCTTATAGGAGAGTAGATGAAATTTGTTCTGCAACAGGCTCCCCACAATTTGCTAATCCAGTTGCAAATATTAACAATATTCAAAACGATGGGGGTATGCCTATTCAACAACAATTACTTTCTTCTTCTTTTGAACAAATGGAAAATATTTATTTCAGAGAAAGAGGAAAGGTGTGTACTACATGTTCATTACCACCCATAGTTTAATTTGAGAATTATTGAATAAAAATGTATATTTGTAATATGACATTTTTAGAATTTAATAATCAGTTCCCCACAGAAGAAAAAGTAATTGACTATTTCGTTAAATTAAGATTCCCTGAAACCTGCGAATGCGTTCACTGTGGAGTTATCATCAAGCCTAAAAGAGATAATTCCGTTTAATTTTAGAAAAAATAATTTGAATAATAAGGGAGATGTATTTGAGTTATTGATGAAACAATGTATTATTTCATAAACTCAATAATTTAAATTCAGGTATTTTATAAGAACTATGTAATAGTTTTGCAATTCCTTTATTTTTTTGGTTTTTGAATATACTTGAAGGATCCTCATCTGAATTATAATTCACAATTTTTATTTTTCCTTTCAATCTACCATGATTAAGGTTTTTGTATATTTTTATCCAATCCTTGAATGCCTCTCCATCTCCAAGTAAGGTAATACTATTGGCTTTTTCCATTAGTTGATGATATAAATAAAAACTTCTATCCAGTTCTTTTCCAAGTATTGGAATTGAATTAGGAACTACTATGTGGTCAAAAGGTCCCTCTAACAGTCTTACATCTCCATCCCAATTTATCAAACATTCATTGAATATAATATCTTTTTTATTTTTTTCAGCATTTTGATATTTGGTTTGATATTTGTTTTCTTGGTACAATCTTCCAACATAATAATTTAATGAGTTAAATTTATCATAGGATGGTATAACAATTCTGTTTCTCATTTTCCAATCACTACATTCAAATTGTGTACAGCAAATATTGTACTTTTTTATGATATTCAAATCTATACCTCTTTCAATGGTAAGATATTCATATGCTTTTTTGTGTTTGTAGTTGTTAGGATTTATCTTTTGACAACAGTTTGGAAGTTCAAATAGATTTTCTCCAATATCAATATCTTCAAGATTCCCATCTTTGTTTAAAATATATAATCTACTTGTTCGGATATCATTAATTTCTTGTTTATATTCTTCAAAAATAGCATGATCCCCATATTTTTTTATAAGAGTAGATAGTTTTCCACTATTATCTTGACATGACCAACATTTGAATACCCCCTTTCCAAAGTTACATTCAAGGTTAAATTTACCATCATTACATTCAGGACAATCAAACTGGCATTGTCCGTTTTCACTCACTCCTCTTTTACTTTCACCAAGAAATGATTCAAATGTATTTAATAGTTTATTCCACATAATGGTACAAAGATACCATTATTATTTCAATTTTCCCATTTTATTGTATGTTTCCAATTGTCTTGACCACCAAAAGAAGTTGTATATTCAATGATATTATCTTTTTCTTCACAGCAAACGATTTGTAATTTTTCAGAATTGTAATATTTCTTGTTAAGAAATCCAATTATACAACAAAGTGAATCAGAACCATCATAATTGCTTTTTAGTATTTCACCTTTTTTGTCATATAACCAATCAATATTTGGAAATTGTTCAGTTATTTTATCTAAAATAACCCTTTTCTTTTCTATTTGAAATGGATAACTCCCAAACAACACTATTTTATTTCCTTTAATTGTTTTTCTTATTTCTTTTATATCTCTTTTTTCATTTTTCTTGTTATATACATGTACAGAAACAAGTTCAGGGAAAGCATAGTATCGGCTGTCATAACTACTTATATATTCAGGCACAATACCAAGTTCATCATAAATGATGCTTGATATAATTCCATTGAATTTTAGTAAAGTAGCACAAGTATACATATTATTACTACTGATTAAAGGTTCTTCAATAATACACATATCAATATTTTTCTTGTAAGTTGTTTTAACCAGTAATTTTAATTCTTTTAATTTTTCTTCAAATTGTCTCTTTTTCAAAAATAGGGCTTCAACACCTTTTATTTTTGTTGGTGCTTTTAATACTAATCCTGTAATAAGTACAATTTCCCCATTCTTTGGTAAACTGCCTTCATTGTATTTGTATAATGTGATACCCAGGCAACTTGTCGAAATATCAAGTCCTAAATATACCCTAAAATCTTTATCATTCATTTTTTATTATACTTAATAATTTATTTTTATCTGTTATTATAGTTTCATTTATTTTTGGATCAGTATAATACAATATTTTGATATTATGTTCTTTACATAAATTAAATTTTCTTTCATCTCTCATTTTTACTTTTTTGTATTCACTATCCCCGCCAAAGAAATTATTATTTTCAAAATGTTGTCTTCCCTGACATTCGATAGCAATATTATAATCTGGAAGATAGAAATCTAATTCAAGGTATGATTTGTATTTTAACCACTTAAATCTTTTCCATTGTTCATATTTTATTTTTTTTCCTTCCAAAAGAAATCTAATTTCTTTTTCTAATTTACTTTCTTTGCACCTTGGACAAGCATCACCTTGTAGATGATTTCCAGGCTTTTGTGTAAAAGTTCCATGTTCTGGACATATTATACAAACCTTTGTATGTGCATTGATATATTCAACTTTGGAATAATCATACCTATCTCCATGAATTTTCTTTGCTTTTTCAATAAATTCTTCTGTGGTTACATTCTTATTTGCACATTTTGGACAACCATTACCTCTTATGTGCATTATAGGTCTTTGCCAAAATTCCCCATGTTCTTTACATATAATACACACTTTTGTTATTGCATTTATATATTCAACTTTGGAATAATCAAAACGTTTTCCATGTACTTTTTCAGATTCTTCAATAAATTCTTCATTTGTTTTTAATTTAGTTCCATAACATTTAGGGCAACCTTGTTTTTGTGATAAGTGATTATGAGGGGTTTGCCAGAACTCACCATGTTCCTTACAAATGATACAAATCTTAATTCTATTATTCACATAATCAACCTTTGAATAATCATATTTATCTCCATGAACTTGCTTGGCTTTTTCTATCCATTCTTTAGTGGTATAATTATACAACTTGCTACATTTTGGACAACCTTGTTTTGAATTTGAATGTGCATTTGGACTTTGCCAAAATTCCCCATGCTTTGGACATATTATACAGATTTTTGTCTTTGAATTAATGTATTCAACCTTTGAATAATCATATTTATCTCCATGAACTTGCTTGGCTTTTTCTATCCATTTCTTTGTATTTAACATTATTTCATTTTATTTATATATAAATATCTTATAATTAGAAAAAATATAAATATCAAGCCCAAGAATTATTTTTTGTTCGTTCATAACCTTATTTTTAATATAAGATAGGCAACTCATTTGTTATTTCAATAATTAAATTGTACTTTTGTATTATTAATGATTGGATTTGTTTTATGAGAATAACAAAAGGTTTATTGGAAATGTTCTGTTCAGAATTGGATTGGGATTCTGAACATGGGTTAGATTATAGACTTTCTAAAAAAGCATTTGGGGAAGATTATACAAATGGTTATTCTCAAGCAATGAAAGATATATCTCGTAAAATCAGGAACAGGTATTGTGGAATATATTTAAAAGGAGATTACAAACCTGTTAGAGTTAAAGGTGGTGGAATAAAAATTGTATTGGTTGAATGATATGAATATTGAAGTTAAAGATAAATTATACAAGAAAATTGAGGAATTTTGTCAATTAAATTCAATTGATGATATTACTTCCTTTATTAATAAATTGATAGAGAAACAATTTACTATTCATGTTTATGGGGATAAACCTGGTATATATAGAAGATTAACGCTTGATGATGTGGAAGAAGTTCTTGAAGAAAAACCAAATGTAATATCTGAGAACAGTAATGGGTTATATAAAATTGATACTGGTGATGGAGTAGCATTTGTTGATGAAAAAATAATGGGAGAAATAGAACATGAAATATTAAATACATTAAATGAAGAAAGTGATAATGTGCAAAATACAAAACATGAAGTAGTGGATAGTGTTCAAAATGTTGAACATTATGATAATGGAGTTGAATTAGTTACTATGGAAAATGTACCAAAAAGAAAAAGGAGGGTTTTAAAATAATGGAATATAGTCGTAAAGGTCAATACAGAATAGTTTGGCGATGTAACCCATGGGATAATACAGAGGAGAATAAGAAGAATATTAGAGACCAATTCTCCAAAAAATATAACATCCCCAAAAATAGAATTAAAGTGGAAGTGGATATTATCCAAGTAGATGAAGATGGTAAAAGTGTTTCTGTTAAATCTACTGTGATTGATAATATTCAATCACCAGCTTTTCAACAGCATTTATTTGAAGAATATATTAAATTAAATGGAATTGAAAACATTGATTTTAATAAAATTGTAGAAATTGATGACAGTATTAATACTGATATTGATTATGATGTTTATGATAAATTTGGAAAGATTGTTATCAAAAAAGTAGAGTTTGATAATTTCCTTTCTTATGGCAAAGGAAATGTGATTGATTTTACTAAATTAAGTGGTTTAATATTGGTAAAAGGAGAACCAGCAAACAAAACAGGGAAAACAACTGCAATGATTGAAGTAGTTAAGTTTGCATTGTATGGGTCTTATACCAAAGCTAAAACATTAGATGATTTATTCAATTTGTATTTACCAAATGAAACAGAAGTGCTTGTTAGGTGTTATTTGTCCATAGATGGTGAAGATTTTGTTATTGAAAGAAGATTGACACGTCCAAAAAAGAGGTCAGAAAAGTCTAAAACAACTTCTTCAGTTAAATATTATAAAGTTATTGATGGTATTTGGGATATAAATGAACCATTGGAAGAATATGATGAAAACACTGTTAAAAATGAAAGTGATAATGTAACAAAAACCAATAAAAAGATAAAAGAATGTTTGCCAAAAGAATCTGATTTTGATTTAGTTATTTTTGCAAACAGTGAAAACTTATCTTCCTTAATTAATGTTGGTTCAACAGAGAAAGGTCGCCTTTTTAGTAGGTGGACAGGACTTTTACCATTAGAAAACAAAGAAAATTTAGCAAAAGATAAATGGTTAAAGGAATTTAATCCAAAATTGTTATCAAATCAGTATAATACTGAACAATTGCAACAAGATATTACTAATCTGAAAGTCAATATAGAAACTTCTGGTGAGAATGTTAAGACTTACAATTCCAATTTGAAAGCAAGTGAAAAAGTAATTGAAAGTTATGAAACAGAAAAAACAACTGTTTTAGCAACAAAAAATAAGATTGATGATAATTTGTTAAAATTGGATATTCAGACAGTTGAAACTCGAAAAAATAATTTAATAATAGAGGGTAAGAATTTAAGAGGAAGTGAAGAAACTCATACTAAAAGTATAAATTTATTAAAAGAATTTTCTGTTGAAGATAAAGATAAAACCATTCTTTCTACCAATAGAACAAAGGTAAATAATCTTATTGGAGAAATTGCTACCATTAAAGCTAATATTGCTAATTTGAAAGAACAAAACAGTAATTTAGAAGGTAGTAAAAAGTGTCCCACTTGTGATAGAGAATATGATAAGGAAACTGTAAGTAAGATTGAAACTAATATCTTACAAAATAAAACTAAAATCAATTCTTTGATAGAAGAAGGTAAAACTAAAAATGAAACAAAAGTTGGTTTAGAAGAAGAAAATGCTAAATTAGAAGAGAGAATAAATAAGGTAGATGAAAGAACTAAATTAGAACTTAAATTAGCACAGGTAAGGGTTGATATTGAGAAGGTAACAAATCAATACAGAGAAACTTTACAGTTAATTAAGGATTATGAAAAAAATAAAGAAGATATTGATAAAAACAATAATATAGATATTAGTGTTAATAATTTAAATGCTAAAATAAAAGCTGAACAAATTGTTAAGGATAACATTGTTAAATCAATTACACAGGAAGAAAAAAATATTGAAGATTGGAAAAAAGATATTGAAAACAAGGAAGATATAATTAAAAAATTGTTTGTTGAAGCAAATTTTGTAAGACATTATAAATTGTATCTTGAGTTAGTTGGTAAAAATGGTATTAAGAAAATAATATTAAGAAAGGTATTGCCAATTATTAATGCCGAAATCAACAATTTAATATCTGATTTGGATGATTTCAATGTCGAAATTATTATGAATGATAAGAATGATATTATTTTTAATATTATCAAGTATGATGAAGAAGGTAATTCAGTTAAGACTAATCTGGTGGCATCTTCTGGTTATGAATCTACTTTGGCAGGAATAGCTTTACGTTCAGTTTTATCTAAATTTTCAACTATCTCAATTCCAAATTATTGTCTTTTTGATGAGATTACTGCCAGAACAGGTGAAGTCAATTATGAAGTTTTGTATAAATTATTGGATAGAGTTAAAGAAAGCTATCAATTTGTGTTTGTTATATCCCACAGTCAATTATTTGACCAAATGTTTGATAAACAAATAACAATTATAAAAGAAAATAATATTAGTCAAATTAAAATGTAAATTATGATAAAATATTTGATACATATAAGCGATATTCATATAAAATCTTATCAGAAACATGATGAGTATCAAGAAATTTTGGTTAATTTTATTGAAAAAATAAAACCATTCCTTTCAAAACATAAACAAGAAACAAGAATTGTGGTTACTGGTGATGTTTTCGATAATTTTTTAACCATAACAAATGAAATGGAAATATTTGGCGCATGGTTTTTGAAGGAGTTAGATAATATTGGTACAACTATTGTGGTGGCAGGCAATCATGATTTAGTTAGAAATAATATGGAGAGAGTGGATAGTATAACTCCATTTTTTAAGTTGATTGATTTCAAGAATACCTCTTATATGGATTTAATAACAGATTATAAATCTGGATGTATTCAAGATGAGAATGTTGTATGGGTATTATACAGTATATTTGATAATTATTCCAGACCTAATATTGAGAAAATAAGAACAGAAAACCCCAATAAGATATTTATAGGTTTATTCCATGGTCCTATTGTGGGAAGTAAGAATGAAATGGGATTTACAATGTCAAAAGGAATAAATCCCAATATATTTGATGGTTGTGATTTTGTATGTGCAGGAGATATACATAAAAAGCAACTAATTACAAATAAAAGTGGTGTAAAAATTTATTATCCATCTACACTTATACAAAAGACGTTTGGGGAAAATGTTAATAGTGGGGATGGAAATGGGCATGGTTATTCTATTATAACACTCCCTGATTTTAAAATTGAACACCAAGAGGTGGAAAATCCTTATGGTTTTTATAATTTCAGAATTGAAAATGTAGATGATATTATAAATAATAAGGAAATTCTAATGAATAAATAAAGGTATTAATTTTTTGAAAATGCTAATAAATGAATATGATGAAGGTACAAGATTGTATTTTAATAAAATAAAGGACTTCAAGCCATTAACTTTGAAAGAAGAAAAGAAACTTTTTAAATCTTATAAGAAAGGCGATTTAAAGAGTAGAGAAACATTAATAAACAGTAATTTGAAATTTGTTGTACATGTTGCAAAAAATTATAGAAATAGAGGTGTACCATTTGAAGATTTAATATCTGAAGGCAATTATGGGTTACTAAAATCATTTGAAAAATTTGATTCTAAAATGGATAATAAATTATCATCTTATGCAGTTCATTGGATAAGATTTTTCATTGAAGATAAAATAAGGCGTGATAATTGCTTAAATCAATCATTAAAACCATATACAATTGAACCATCTATAATAGATTCATTAAGAGAAATTGCATATAAAGAAAATGTGTATGATGAAACATTTTCAAAATTAGAAAATGAGAGTTTTGATGTTATTGATGAACAGTTATTTGACCATGAAAGACAAGATTATTATAGAAGTGTTGTGAATGATTTACTGGAAAGAATATTAACTGAAAGAGAAGCTGAAATTTTGAAATATACCTTTGGTTTAGATAATTTTCCAATGTTAAATTTAAAAGAAGTTTCTATTAAATTGGATGTTTCGCAGGAGAGAGTTAGACAAATTAAAGAGAAAGCTATTATGAAGTTACGTTCCAAATGTTTGGAAAACAATATTGAATTAAATTTATGAATGAAATAAGTAAGAGATATGATTTTAGGAAAATCAATGATAGTTACGCATTACTTGAAAAAATTTCTGTTTTAGGTAAAGTAATAGAAGAATATCTTATAGAGCTAGATATATCAGAA
>LSPZ01000044.1_pt1 | contig 29194 bp, 31 predicted proteins | sample 651281 | NCBI WGS metagenome assembly LSPZ01 (sample SAMN04438313, study PRJNA306036) | termite gut metagenome | isolation source: viral DNA filtered from gut of termites from termite colony 2 | host: Coptotermes formosanus | place: USA: New Orleans, Hayne Blvd. | collected 2013-06-18
TGGTCTGAATATGGCCGAGGCTTTCCGCGATGGGGGTAAAGAGGTTCTGTTATTTATCGACAATATTTTCCGCTTTACACAGGCCGGTTCGGAAGTGTCTGCCCTCTTGGGTCGCATGCCGTCAGCGGTTGGTTACCAGCCAAACTTGCAACAAGAAATGGGTGCGTTACAAGAGCGTATTACTTCAACACGGGAAGGTTCGGTAACCTCTGTCCAAGCAGTCTATGTGCCGGCGGACGACCTGACGGACCCAGCACCAGCCGCGACGTTCTCACACTTGGATTCTACCATTGTGTTGGACCGCTCGCTAACCGAGATTGGCATTTATCCGGCAGTCAACCCGCTCGATTCCAGTTCGACTATCCTCGACCCAGGAATCGTTGGCGAGAAACACTATCGCGTAGCCCGCGAAGCACAAAGGGTTCTGCAGGAATACAAGGATTTACAAGATATTATCGCTATCCTTGGCATGGAAGAGCTTAGCGACGGGCAGAAACAGACCGTTAACCGCGCGCGTCGTTTGCAACGCTACTTCTCTCAGCCGAACTTTGTGGCCGAGGTCTTTACTGGCAACCCAGGCAAATACGTCAAGCTAGAAGATGCCATCGACGACGTGGATGCTATTTTGGCTGGCAAATATGACGACAAACCAGAAGATTGGTTCTATATGGTTGGTACTTTGAAAGACAAGGTGGAGAAGAAATAGTGGCTGATTATCCAACAATGGATTTGCGACTCACTACGTTACTCGGCGAGAAGATACACGAGGATGTTTACGAAGTTATTCTGCCAACAACCAGTGGTGAAATCTCAGTTTTCCCCGGCCATGAAGCATTGGTGACCCTAGTAAAGCCCGGTGTAATCGCAGTACGTCAAAAGAAAACCGATCCAGACGAGATGCTGGACTATTTGGAGACGAGTGGCGGCATTATTGAGAACGGCGCCGATCATGTCAGAATTCTAGTTGACGAAGCCGACCACGGCGAGGATATAATCGAAGCCGAAAGCCAGAAGGCTCTTGATCGTGCTATCGCGATGCGTGATGCTGCGGCCGACCAAGTTGAGCTAGAAAAGGCTACCGAACTAATCGATCGTCACGCAGTGCGTTTGAAGGTCGCCGGGTTACGTCGACAAAAGACTAAAACGCGATTTAAATAAGGTCTAGTAAGGGGGCAAGAATGTTATTAGGTGAAGAAGCCGAGGGTGCATTAGGTGCAGAGACATCAGAACAAGATATGATTGCTGATGAAATGACCGAGGATCTGAGGCAACCAGATAGTAAATTTTATACGTCACTCGATTCAAATGCTGTCCCCTACTCTTGCGTGGATGGGCGCTGTCCTGATTGTAGAATAAAATTATCACCCAATGCAGCTGGCGGTACACTGTCACTTTGGGTCGCGGCGCGTATAGTGGGATTAACTAATGATGATTGGCCGAGTTTCTTGGCTAAATTATCTGCCGATAAAATTCCGATTGGCGACCATACGGACCAACATGCGAACAAGGAAAAATCGGGGTGTGGTGCTGATGATAAAATACTTGAGATCCTAGATTTTCTGAGTCAGAACTACGATACGGTGGCTGATGTTATGAGATTAATTGACCAAGATTTTGATTACGAAGATATACGCCAAATGGCAAACCAAGCCGCAGATTTAAGCGCGAAATACCGGAATGATAGCCCAGCGAAACGGCTCAATGCAATACGTAAGGCAGGTGGCGAAGTTGATACCTTAGTAGGTGATCACGGCGAGTTGGTGGCTGTTATAAACAAGGTTAAAGGCACTACGCTTGATAGGTTTGCTTTAGCGGAAGAGCTGGGCACGAATATGGCGTTTAATGTGGACTATTGGTCGTTTTCTAATGCTGCCGAGAAGACGCTAGATGCACTGGGCCAACCAATCACCGACGAAATTGTTGCCAAGTTCTCTACTGCCATGGCGTTATATAACATCGCCACTACTTTTGTGCTTGGCGGTCCGAACCTACGAGTCGCTGTCAGAGAGTAATTTTAATACCTCACGCACTTCGCTAGTAGTTTTGCATTCGAACAGTTTGACACGCAGTTCTGCTGCACCGGCAAAATCTTTGATATAAACTTTAAAGAAGTGTTTTAAGGGTTCAAATTTTCTCTCGCCAGAATTAAATTTGTCGAATTCATCCAAATGATAATTAAACAAATCCAAAAGTTGCTCGCGGGTCGGATTTTGGTTGTCGGTAAAGCAAAACGGGTTTTGGAATATGCCACGCCCAATCATAATTCCGTCGACACCAGGATACTTTTCCTGCAAGCACCGTCCTTGCAGTTGGTCGGTGATGTCGCCGTTTATCATTAGCAAGGTTTGTGGCGCTAGCTTGTCGCGCAGGGTGACGATTTCGGGGATTAGTTCATAGTGCGCTGGCACTTTGCTCATCTCCTTCTTGGTTCTGAGATGCACAGTTAGACACGCTAAATCTTGGCTCAACAAAAAACTCAGCCAATCGCGCCACTCGTCTACCCTGCTATAACCGAGACGAGTTTTAACGCTGACTGGCAGACCTGCTTTCTTGGTCGCGTCAATAATTTCCACTGCAAGACCTGGTCTTGCAATAAGGGCGCTGCCACCGCCAGTTTTGACGACGGCTTTGTCGGGACAGCCCATATTGATATCGATGGCTTGATAGCCCATTTCTTTCAGACCGTTGGCGGTGATTTCAAAATCGGCTGGTCGGCTGCCCCAGATTTGCGGGATTATCGACATTTCGTCGGGCGTGAAATCCAGTCTACCTCGCGTGCTGGCGCGTCCTTCTAGGCTGGCGAAGCTTGATGAGTTGGTGAATTCGGTAAAGAAAATATCAGGTCGACCGGCGCGCGCCACGACATGACGAAAAACCACATCAGTCACAGATTCCATTGGTGCCAGTGCGAAGAATGGTTTCGGTAAATTATCCCAAATCGTCATTCAGCATCTTCCTGAGGATTTCTTCACCAACCTGTCCTGACATTTCGGGATGGAATTGCATAGCATAGATAGGCCTCGTCTGATGTTTGATGATTTCAATATCCGAATTAGAGCGCGCTAAAACATCGAACCCCTTTGGCGTTTGACGGACGGCGAAACGATGGCTTTCCCAGACTTTTTGGTTTATCGGCAGAATGCGAATTTCCCGCCTAAACAACTGTCGATTACGAGTGACTATTGGTGCGCCGAATGTATGAGCAATCAACTGCATACCCAGACAAATGCCGATAATCTTGCCCGGATGTGTTTTTATGAGCTTAATCTCATCGGCATAGTATTCATCATGTCCGATAACTTCTTTCTTACTACCACCACTAAGAACCAGAGTATCAGTGGGTTGGATTTGTGAAAAATCAATTTTGTCAACTGCCATGATGACGTAATCGCCCCCCAAGTCGGACAGCATTTTTTTAAGGTGTTTGAGCGATTCTTCGCCATTATCAATCAAGATAAATCTCATACGACTATTTTATCATTTTTTAGCGCGAGGGTCTAATTCGGTGTCGATTATAAGAAACTGTTCAAAGTCGAGCATACCAGATAGATTAGATGTGAAGCCATCGGTTGGTGGTAGGTCGAGCGCCATGATGCGTGCCCAGATTTTTTTCACTAACTCGGTGAAGTCGGTCATTTCTTCGGGGTTAAAATCTAATTCTAATTTCACTAACTGGTCGTCAACAGGCTCGACAAATTCCAAGACACCCTTCTCTACTGTCCAGCCAGAAAATTCGCGCGAGTTTTCAATCAAAAGTTTATAAAACATCAATTGGTGGCGGTAATTATGTAATTTAATTTTGTCATAGTCGGTCACACCGCGCCAATCACGCGGAGCTTTGCCAGTCTTGTAATCGGTCAGAATCAGCGTTTTATTTTCTGAGTTAATGTCAATTAAATCAATCAAGCCAGTCAGGCGCACATTGTCGATTACGGCGTCAAAATGTTGTTCAGTTTTCTGTTCTGGTGTAAAAGTTTTAGCGCGTTCATGCAGGAAAATCGTCAAGGCGTCCACGCCCTTTTTAAGATAGAAATCACGGTCACGTTGGCTCAGGTCGGCGTCTTCGAGCGCGCTGGTGAAATCGCCGATTACGTCTTCGGATGGTTTTAAGTGTCCGCTTACGGTCAGGTACGTATGAGCGCGTTGCAAAGCGGTGTGAACGGCTGTACCAAATGATGCCTGAGGTGTACGGGCAGATGGAAAATGCAACAAGTACCGTAGTAGAAATTCTTCTGGGCCACCGTGGCCAATGTCGATAAACGTATTTAGATGCGTTGGCGAAAGTTTATAAACTTTCAGTTTGCTGTCTAGTAATTCATGCAAGTTGTCGTTAGTTTTGGCTAGTGACGCATGCCAAGTAGTTTCCAATTGTTGCGTAGCGGTTGCGATGTCTGGCGTTGGCAAATTCTCGGTTTCCAGGTTCAGCACGTATTCCAATGGCAACAAAGTTTTATCGTCGTCTGTGCTACTGGATGTTAACGTCAAATTCCGTCGCGCCCTAGTTAGGGCGACAAACAGCAGGCGTAACCGCTCGTCGTCATTATTGCCCGATAATTGAAATGGCATGTTGTGTGGTAGTCCCAACAGACGTCCCCGCGTGCGAGTTTTGGCACCCCAAATCTCTGAATTGGCACCGATAATGAATACATGGTCGAACTCTAAACCCTTTGCTTTGTGAGCAGTCATGAGCTTGACGTGGCCTTCTGAAGCTAGCGTCAGGCTACTTGTGATTGACTTGTTCAAGCTTCGTGCTTCGTTTATAAAGCCAAGAAAATCGGACAGTTTAAGCTGTTGATCAGGTCGCCAATCGCGTAATTTGCTTCGAAGCGTCGTCAAATCGGCCAAGAAACTCAGATACTTTTCAGGTTCGTCCTGTAACTTATTGGTAGCAAAGAAATAGTTGTAAAGTGGCGATACAGATTCGGCTGCGATTCCAATTAGTTCGTCTAGAATATTTTCCAAAGGTTCATTTTGCGACCGTTGGGCAGTTCCCTGTAGCCATGTGACGATTGATCCAAATTTGGGATTAGTAGATAAAGTATCCAACCAATTTGTATGATTCTGATGTGCGTTCAGGCTGATTTGCCAGAGGTCGGTTGCGTCAATTTGCCAAGCTGGATGCGCTAATATTTGCGGGAGGTATTCATCGATTATGGCCGGCACGCCACGCGAGATTGCTTCTACTGCGATGCCTAGACTTACCAGTTGCTGGATTGGCTCGCTATTCAGAATATCACGGCGTCTTTCATAGTCAACAGCGATATTTTGTTTGGCGAGAAACGGCAATATTTTTTCGAGCTGTTTGTGATTTCTGGCAATGACAGCGATTTCGTCAGGCTTGGTGCCGTCCTTGATTAACCGATGGATCTCCTGTGCCACGAAATCATTCTCGGTTTCACGCGTGGCGGCCGAAATGTAGCGTACTTTTGATGCAAAATTCATGTTCTTGACCAATTGTTTTGCCGAACCATCGGCGGCAACTAGGCGTTCGGAGATCTGCGTTGCAGTATCCTTGGCTAGATTCAAAATCGCTTCCCCACTGCGGTAGTTTTCAACTAGGCCAATCACGGTCAACGTCGGAAAACGCGTGGCGAATTGTTGAATATTGCTGATGTCTGCGCCCTGAAAACGGTAAATCGCCTGGTCGTCGTCACCCACTACCATTAGGTTTGGTTGGCTATCGTAATCAGTCAAAGCGTGAAGTAGTCGCATTTGGGCATCGTTAGTGTCCTGAAACTCATCGACCAAAACGTATTGGAAAGTTTCCTGCAGGTCGGCCTTTAGGTCGGGATTCGCCTCGATTGCGGCGATAACGCGCAGAATCATGTCGTCAAAGTCATAAAAGCCGCGTGACAGCATTTCGGACGTGTATTTAGCGTAAACTTCGCCAGCAAATAGTAGTTTCTGGCTTTGTTTTTCGTCCTTTAGAATCAAATCGCCAGCCGAATTTTTGGTCGTCCAAACTTTCTTCCACTCAGTAAGTGACTTAGTTTTGCCTGTCGTCTGAGCTTCGTCCAGATGGCGCGCTAAATTGCTGGTAAAAACCTCCGCCAAAGTTGGTTCGGTTGAAAACGGTAGACGTGGTGTTTCGGCAGTTATTTTCTCGGCTTCCTTTAGTAGTTCCAGGCTCGTATCTATCGTGGACGCTGCGATTTTGTCGGCGAATATTTTCCTTACTAGCGGTGTGATATTGGCACAAAATGCTAAGTTCTGAGTTAAAAGTTGGCGAACTTCATCGGCAGCCAGACCAGCTTTCTTGAAATCAGAAATCGTTCGACCTAATTCATTTAAGTATGTCCACTCGCCATTCATGGTTGCAACTAGCGGATTATCGTGTGGCAGGCCGTTCAAAATCTCATCTAAGATTTCCAGTGTCGTCAACTCGTCAGCTGGTTTGAATAATGCGCCATTATAAAAATACTCAGGATGGCGGCTGATAATTTCGCTGCCGAAACTGTGAAAAGTGTGAACTGCCACTTTGTACGCATCGGCGCCAAAAATCTGCGACATGCGTTCTGTCATATTGGCAGCGGCGGATTCGGTAAAGGTCAGACACAAAACACTGCCGGCGTCGGCATCGGTGGTTTTCAAAATATTTGCTACGCGCATTGCCAGCAACTGAGTTTTTCCGGTGCCTGGTCCGGCGATAACCATGACTGTACCGTCGGTTTTATCGACCGCAGCACGTTGGGCGGGGTTTAATTTTTTATACTCCTTATCGAAACTCATGTGACTATTCTACTTCATTTTGTCTTTTTTGGAAAATGTGGTAGAATACAATTATGAATCAACTGTATGACGAGATTAACTTGGAGAAACACATTCATGCGGCATTTGGGCTGAATGTCGAAATTAAATCAGTTATAGCCAATAAAATTCCAGTTGGTCCTAGCGCTAGTGCGATAGGCTTTCTATCCAACAAAAGCATGCTCTATGCGTTCATTTCTACACGTGGTGAGCAGAATCTCGGTGGTGTTAAGAAGGTTTTGTCCCGCATGAACCTTAAACCCGAGCAATTCATGCCACCTCATGCCGATGCGAACTATTTTGATCGCATTGCCAAGAGTAAATTCCGCGAAGTCTTTCCGGGCCGCACAAAGGTTAACGACAAAGATCTAGTTTTCTATCGCACATTGGCGTCGTACAACCCAGCACTAGTGCAAATTTCTGAGGTTATGAATGGTGTTATCAAGCAATATGATAGCGACGCGGTTGGTCACTGGCGCCCGAGTGTGAAATTTCAATATCGACGCATCAAAACGATTTAAAGTACGTAAATAAAAAATTACGAGTTGTTTCATCTGTTATGGATCGGAACGATATGATTACTAGCTAACTATTCTTTGGTTCGGTTTTATGTATCCATTTTCGAGTAAGTAATCTTCGATTGTTTGGTCTCCGCTCAGTATGATATGTTTGGTACTTTTGCCTTCCCAGATCGGCACATGTTCGTAGTAGCGAGCAGTAGCTTTGTCGACGTACGTTTGGCTATTCCCTCGTTCAAGATATCGGGGGATATAAACTTTCTCAAATGCTTCGCTATCGGGCCAACAAACGCAGTAAGATATGCCACTGCGCTCATAAAGTTCCAACATCTCGGGTTTTATATAAACAAACAGCACATCGTTGTCTCGAGATAACCGCTTTATAGTATTTATATACTCTTTTTCCCAACCGACTTTTATACGTCTGTCGTCGCGACCTTTCATTTTCTCTAAATTTAAGTTTTCTTGGTTAGAATAATCATACTTGAATGGGGTATGTTCAAGGTCAGCGACCCGGTCGTATTTTCGTGCTGTCGTAGTTTTACCAATACCAGCGAAGCCGGCGATAATTAAACATTTAGCCATATCGTTCCAAAACTATTAGATTCTCAATATGCGGTGTGCGTGGGAAGAAGTTGAAGGGTTGGCTGTGTGTAATTTTATATTTGCTCAAAAGCATAGCGACGTCGCGGGCTTGGGTGGCTGGATTGCAGGACAGATAAATCACTCGGGGTGGCAGAGTTTCTAAGATTCGCTTCACTATTTTATCGTCGAGACCAGCGCGTGGCGGGTCAACAATAAGAGTTATATCATCGGTGATATAATTTAGGGCTTCTTCGGATTTGGCATGAATGGCAGAAATATTTTTTATATCACCTGTGATATTATTCTCGAGTTCGGCAAAGGCACTGTTATCGGTTTCAACCAGCGTTAATTCCCTATCGCGCGCAACGGACAGCCCGATTGTGCCAACACCAGCATACATATCGACGACTTTTTTAGTGTCGCCCAAGTGTTTTGCGATTTCTTGGAGCGCCATTTCATAAACTGGCAAGTTGATCTGGAAAAAGCCGTTGGGTGAGTAGGAATATCGGTGTCCCATTATCTCATCGCGCAGATTTTTCATAATTGGATGTGGTTTGCCATTTTCAAATAGCGCGCTCGACACTTCCCCACTTTGGTTGCAACGGACGAGAAGTGATTGGTATTTGCGGGCTTCTTCATTCCTCGAATTGAGGTCAGCGACGATGCGCTGAGCTTCGGTGAATATTTCGGGACGCTCAATGGAACTTTGGGTGATTGAAATCTTTTGGTGACTACCGCGTTTATGAAATGCCAGGCTAATTTAATGTGTATCATTGTCCCACCACAGGCTATATTCCATTTTGTTACGATAGCCGTATTCTTGACCGTCAGTAACAATTTTCGGTGCATCAAGTTCGACATGCTCCTGTAAAAAGGCCTCTTTGACTAACTGCGTTTTTTGCTCTAGCTCATATTCATAATCCATAATCTGCCAAGGGCTGGTCGACATATAGCATTCGTCGTGGGGCTTGATGCGGTGTGGCGAACTTTCTAAAATTTCGACGGCGAATCCTTCGGCGTAAGATTTTTTCGATTTAGTAATTTCGATGCGCACCGTTTCACCCGGCAATGCACCCCATACGAAAACTTTACGCCCGTCAGGCAATGCGCCTAAACCTTGACCGCCGGGGACGGTTTTGTCCAGATGCACGGTCTCGATAACCTGTTTTTTCATAGACCGAGCACTAGTCCCACGATAGCAAAGACTCCAATTAGTATCCATATGGTATTGGTGGCGACCGATGGGTATGCCCTGCGCGTGATGCCAAGTGTCAGTAATCCGCCGGCGCCTATCAAATTTAGAATCTGATACAGATAAGTTTGCGCTGAAATTACATTTAGGCTGACTAGTAAATAGGCTCCGACCAACGATACGGCGCCAATCCAACCAAACACGTCGCCAACGAGAAGCTCGCGGTCGCTGACACTAGTTTTTTTATGATGTAATGGATGATATTTCATTCGCCCATTGTATCACTTCTGTTTATAGACCGAAAGTGGTATACTGTAAGGACAATACATACTAAGGAGGAATCGTGAGCAGCAAGCCGGTCATTGCAACTAAGAATTTGACTAAGATTTATGGCAAAAAATCGTCAGCGTTCAAGGCGCTCGACGATGTCAATCTGGAAATTAAACGTGGCGAAAGCGTCGCGATTATCGGCAAAAGTGGTTCTGGCAAAAGCACGCTGATGCATATCTTAGCGCTGCTCGACGTGCCCACATCCGGTAAGGTTGAAGTTGGCGGACAGGATGTTACAAAACTAAGGGCTCGCCAAATCAATCGCTTGCGCAACCGACGATTCGGGTTTGTCTTTCAACAGTTTTTTATGAATTCGCGTGATACGGTGCTAAATAATGTCATGTTGCCGCTCAAAATCGCTGGCGTTCGCAAAGGCGAGAGAAAGCGCCGTGCGCTGGAAGTATTAGAAATCGTGGAACTCACCGACAAAGCCAAAGCCAAGGCGAATGACCTGTCCGGTGGTCAAAAACAGCGCGTCTGTATCGCTCGCGCCCTGATCAACAACCCGGCAATAATTTTTGCCGACGAGCCGACTGGCAACCTTGACTCGACAACTGGTGCGGCGGTTGAGGATCTACTGTTCAACCTTAACAAAGAAAAAGATATTACGCTGATTATCGTGACGCACGACGCTGAACTGGCGGCGCGTTGTCATCGGCAGGTTCATATCAAGGACGGCAAAATCGTGCCACTAACCACTAAAATTGTCGCAAAGAAAGGCTGTAAGGTAGAATAATGAAACTTTTTGATATTATCAAGACTGCTAACTCGAATTTGCTTCGCAACAAAGGTCGGACTTTTCTGACAATCCTGGCGATTTTCATCGGCTCTTTTACGATTATCGCGACCAGTGCCATTCAAACAGGTGTGAACGGTTATATTGATGGACAGGTAGCAGCGGCTGGCGGTAAAAATTATTTCGACGTGATGAAAGGTACGGACGCTTCGATGGTCAGCACGGGCGGAATGTCATTTAGTAGTGAAGTTGCGGAATACAATCCTGATAAGGACTCGGTGATGGCGCAAATTATCAACAAAGACGATATTGCGAAAATCAAGGAAATCCCTGGGGTTGAGCGTGTGACAGTCACTCCGCCGATAAATTTTGAATACATCACCGCGTCAACGACTGACAAAAAATATGTTGCGAGTATGATGCCGTTTGTAACCGACACTTTCAATTTGGAATTAGGCGCGGGACGTACGGTTGACAACAAATCCGCCACGCCCGAAATAACGATTCTGGACAAGTTCGTTGAGCCACTCGGTTTCAAATCAAACGAAGACGCGATCGGCAAAACCGTGACCATCGCCGTCGCAAACGAAGCAAGTCAAGATGTCAAAACGATGACCGCGACCGTTGTCGGAGTTCAGAACTCGGGCGTGATTTCGATGGGGCGCAATCCTGTGAACGACGCGACTATGAATGAATTGTCGGCTTTGGCGATGGAAGGAATGCCAGAGTCTGTACGCGAATCGTATTTCTGGGCGGGTGTTGAACTGGAATGGAACGAACCGACTGATACGCAAATTATGGAAATCAAGGATGCTTTGAAAAAAATCAATATGACTGGTATGACGGTGGACGATCAGGCTGGTATGATCAAGTCGTTTTTCGACGCGATACTTTTGGTCTTTACGATATTCGGTGGCATTGCCCTGTTGGCGGCGAGCATCGGTATTATCAACACGCTGTTTATGTCGGTTCAGGAACGCACGCGCGAGATTGGTCTAATGAAGGCGATGGGTCTCGGTAAAGGCAAAATATTCTTTATGTTCAGTATTGAGGCGATTTCGATTGGCTTCTGGGGGTCGGCGATTGGTGTGGGCGTGGCATATCTTGCTAAATCAATTCTCAATCCAATTGCGGCTGATACTTTCTTGAAAGATTTGCCAGGTTTCAATTTGATGGAGTTTGACGTGTTAACGTTGGTTTATCTGGTTCTGTTGGTTATGGCAATTGCGTTTTTGGCGGGTACTCTGCCCGCTCGTCGTGCTGCTAAGAAAGACCCGATTGAAGCACTGCGATACGAATAATTAGACTTCGATTGTGAACTTACGATTGGTCGGTTGGTACTGCTCGTACTTTATACCACAAGTATCGAGAATATTCCTGCTGGCGACATAGATTTCGTCGTCGTGGTATTTGTCCTCGATGTAAACGACTCGTTTGATATGGCGATTGGCGATAGTCTTGGCGCATTCATTGCACGGAAACATAGTGACAAAGACCGTGCCGTCGCTGACATCGCGATTGGTTTTGATAAGTGCATTCGCTTCGGCGTGAACGATATAAGCATATTTCGTATCGCTGTATTTACCCTCGCGCGCCCACGTAACATCGTCGTCGCTCATACCGATTGGCATACCATTGTAACCGACAGATGCCTCGTAGCCGTCACGAGCGACAACGCAAGCCCCAACCTGAGAACTCGGATCTTTGCTGCGCTGTGCTGCCCAGAGAGCCAGACCCATGTAAAATTCGTCCCAAGTCGTGTAATCCTGACGCTTTGTAACTTTTTTAACCATCCGTAGTCCTTTCACTTAATCTATTCCCTACTTTACCATAGTTTGTGATAAAATTGAAAAATGAAAATTAGCAAAAATACACTATATGCGGTGGTGGTGGCACTGTCTGTAACGGTTTTGATTGTCAGCAACATCGCTAGTACCAAATTGTTTGACTTTTTTGGCACAGGTTTAGTTTGGGATGGGGGGGCAATTCTGTTCCCATTGTCGTATATTTTGGGTGACGTGATTACCGAAATTTACGGTTTCAAGACGGCGCGCAAAGTCGTGTTTATAACTTTTGCAATGAATCTGGTGGCAGTGTTGGCGCTGTGGATTGTGCAGATTTTGCCACCAGGCGTCGGTTGGGAAAACCAAGCAGCCTACGAAGCAGTCATCGGCTTTATGCCGCGCATCGTCGCTGGCAGTCTGATTGCTTATACGCTCGGTCAAGTTATGAATGCCTATGTTTTTGCGAAGATCAAGGTCGCGACCAAAGGTAAAAAACTGTGGCTTCGCGCCCTGGGGTCGAGTTTCATCGGCGACCTGATTGACACCGTAATTTTCACCACCATCGCCTTTTACGGCACAATGTCGAGCATGCAATTTTTCGGTCTGATCGGTATCGCCTATGTCACAAAACTGGTCGGCGAGACGATTTTGCTACCTGTGACATATAAAACAGTGAAATTTATGAAGAAAGTTACCAAAGAAGAACATTACGATCGAAAGTTACATTTTAAAAACGTATTTTCGAAGTAATATATCTTTTCATTATACCACACTTTGACAAAAAAAGCAAGTACCTGTACAATTAACAGAGATGAAAAAGCCCTTTTCCTACGAAATTATTGCCCGTAATGGTGAGTTGGCGCGGGCGGGTGTTATTCATACACCACACGGTGACATTGAGACGCCGACGTTTGTAGTAGTCGGGACGCACGCCGAGGTAAAATGCTTGACACCTGATGATTTGCGCGGAGTTGGCGTGCAAGTGATGCTGAGCAACGGCTATCACCTACTTCGCCGAGCGGTGCAAATTTCTGCGGCTGGCGGCTTGGCAGAATTCAATATCTGGCGCGGACCGACTATGACCGACAGCGGCGGCTTTCAGGTTATGTCGCTGGGTTCGGGTCTGGGCAAAATTGTGTCGATGGACCAAAAGGATGTCGCAATTGCCGAACGCGAAGCGCGCAAGACCGAACGCTTGGCGATTGTTGATGATGACGGTGTGGAGTTTCGCGACCCTCATAATGGGCGAATCGTCAAATTTACACCAGAAATGTCGGTGCGGACGCAACATCAAATCGGCGCCGATGTGATGATGGCGTTTGATGAACTGACGAATATTAGCGACAGTTACGAATATAATATTGAGGCGCTAGAGCGGACGCGCAAATGGGCGGAAAGAAGTTTGCGCGAACACGTACGACAAACAAATTTGCGTGCCGAGCGACCCTACCAGGCGCTGTTTGGCGTTTTGCAGGGTGCACATTATCAGGATTTAAGGGAAAAGGCGGCGCACGATTTAGCGACAATGCGGGTCGATGGTGCGGAATTCGATGGTTTCGGTTTGGGTGGTGCCTTTGAAAAAGAACGTTTAGGCGAAATCTTGGCGTGGATGACACGCATTTTGCCGGAGAATAAACCACGACACTTGCTTGGTCTATCTAAGCCTGATGATATTTTCGTCGGTGTCGAAAACGGCTGTGATACGTTCGATTGCGTGGCGCCGACACGCGAGGCACGGCACGGACGGGTTTATATTTTGGACGGCGATATTAACTTGCGACGTAGCGAATTCGCAACTGACGAAAATCCACTTGATCCAGAATGCGATTGCCCGACCTGCACGAGCGGTCACACCCGTGCTGAATTGCGCGCCATACAAAGGTCGCACGAGCCGGACGAAAAAGCTCGCGCTCTTACCCTACTGTCACAGCATAATGTGCGGTTCATCGTTCGTTTAACCGAGCAAATCCGCGCTGCCGTCATTGACGGGACTTTTGACGAATTTAAAAAAACTTGGCTAAAAAGATATTATAAGGTAAACTAGTGGTATGAAAGATGTGAAACTGAGTATAGACACTGGTACGTTTGTGCGGTTTTGGCTAGTCATTTTGGGGTTCATCGCAGCAATCGGGGCATTCTGGGTGGCACGTGGCGCGATTGTGACAGTACTAATATCGTTCTTTTTAGCGTTGGTGCTAAATCGACCAGTTTCATGGATTGCGCGGCATCTACCCGGTAAATCACGCGTGATCGCAACATTGATTTCTTACCTGTTCGTAGTAGCGTTGATTATATTAGTTTTCTTCAACGTGGTGCCAATATTCGTTAAACAAATATCTGTTTTCTTGGGTACTTTGCCTGACTTGTTGTATGGCTTTCAAGGCAAATCTGGTTGGTTGGCTGACTTTTTGAACCAGTATAATCTGGCTGATCAATATGCCAATTGGTTAAAAGATTTTCAGGGTGAGATTGCAAACATGGCCAAGGGTATCGGCGGTTCGTTCGTCGGTATATTAAATGGGCTAATTAATGTGTTGATCAATGTGATTTTTGTGGCTGTACTGACGTTCCTAATGCTAATTGAAGCGCCAGCATGGGAAGAGCGTTTCTGGCGGTTGGTATATGCTAATGACAAGAAGCGAAAGGCGCACCAAGCAATCGCCAATAAAATGTACAATGTAGTCAGCGGATACATTAGCGGTCAGATTACAGTAGCATTTATCTCGGCAACTCTAACGGCAGGTGCCGTTGCGATTCTAGCCACCATTTTCGGATTCGAATTGGCACTCATCTGGCCGGCATGGTTGGTGATCTTCCTAATGACATTTGTTCCAATGTTTGGCGCCATGATTGGTGGCGTGGTTGTTTCGTTGCTGCTCCTACTATGCTCGTGGCCAGCAGCTATTGCCTATGCCGTATACTTTATCATTGAACAGCAGATTGAGAACAACATTGTATCGCCACGTATTCAATCAAAGCGACTAAACATGTCGGCTCTGGTCGTCTTGATTGCTATCCTACTCGGTTTGCAAGTAGGTGGCATCTTGGGTGCGTTGGTAGCAATTCCAGCAGCCGGTTGCGTTATGGTACTGCTAAAGGAGCATCTGCGTACCCGACGAATACGACAAGCCGAAGCGGTTGGCAAGACGATTGACCTTGATAACGAAGCCGATGTTGCAGTTGTGTTCAATGAAAAGAAATCATTCATCAGACCACGTTTGCCGAAGATCAAGCGACGTAAAAACCAGTAATTATTTTCTTGACCAAATAGTCTTGTTGGCTGTATCGTTCAGTTCTATCCCCTGCTCGGCGAGTTGGTCGCGGAGTTTGTCGGATTCCGCCCAATTTTTATTGGCGCGAGCGGTCTCGCGGTCTGCAATGAGTTTCTTTTGTTCATCGGTTATGTCTGGCGTGGATTCGGCGAGCCGTAAGCCTAGGCTGCTATCGACAAATTCTATGAAGCTATTTAATTCTGAATGATCGATGAGGTAGCACGCGGTGCCTAATATAGTAGCTACAATGTCGACAGATTTCAAAGTACTGGGTGTACTCAAGTCATTGGTCAGCGCATCAGATGCTTCATTCAACAGGCGATCGATGTTTCCAGCTGCACCGTTGACGCCAGCGTCATGAGTTTGCCAACGTAGCTCTGCGACGTTACGCCAATTCTTCAGGCGGTTATGTGCGGCTGCCAGATTATCCCAGCTGAAATTCGTAGCACTGCGATAATGCGATTGCAGAATTAGCATACGAAAATCAAGTGGGCTAAAACCTTTTTCAATAATGTCGGGCAAAGTGTAAAAATTATGCGCGGACTTGGACATCTTTTTGCCTTCGACCAGCAAATGTTCGTTGTGCACGAAAAAGTTTGCATAAAGTTCGGGCTGGTCACCAGCGGTGCTCTGCGCGATTTCGTTTTCATGGTGCGGAAAAATCAAATCAACGCCGCCGGTGTGAATATCAAACGGCTGACCAAGGTTTTTAACGCTCATTGCGGAACATTCGATGTGCCAACCCGGACGACCAGATATGTCAGCCGTCTCGCCACTGTCCAGTGTGTCTTTAATTTTTTTAGTCATAGGATGATCATCAAATCTATATTTATTAGTAGAATCCTGACTATTGTCTGGGGGTGAAATTTCTAGCGACCATTTAGGCTCGTTTCCTCTCTGTCTTTTCCAAAGCGCGAAATCGCGTGCCTCATCCTTATCATACTCATCGTTGTCTATACGACTTTGAGCAAATGCGGTTTCAATCCTACTCAATTGACCGTATATCCGGTTCTTCTGATACTCTTTAATTGAAAAATATATACCATCATATGAGATATAGGCAATTTTAGCATCTATCAATTTATTTATCAGTTCTTTAATATCACTCATTGCTTCGGTAGCGCGCGTGAATATTATTGTGTCGGTATCGTTGCCTATCTGTGCCATTTCATCCAAGAAAACTTTTTCGTAATGGTGCGTTAGTTTGGTTAGTGCTTCTCGTGGCTCAAGTTCTGGGTATTCAATGCGCGAATCGCGAATCGTTTTGTCGTCAACGTCGGTGAAATTCATAACATGTTTGGTTTCGTGTCCAGCCAAATTGACTGCGCGACGCAAAATGTCGGCAAAGATATAGGCAGACAGATTCCCGATATGGGCGTGATTATAAACCGTCGGTCCGCAGGAATAAATTCTCGCGACGTTGCCTTCTAGTGGCGCGAATTCGTCAACTTGGTGGGTGCGGGTATTGAATAGTTTCATTTTAATCTCTTCTCCCAAACTTTACGAATATAATTTAGTGAAAGCGTCGATAGGAAAAAGCCAATTACTGGCACGGCGGAGCTGAGGAAAATGTTGACCTTGCTGACGATTAGGAAATTGTAAATCAGAACCACGATAAAAGTCAGCACACAAATTGCGATGCGACGCGTCCAACTGGTTTCCCACTGCTTGTCAGTTTCAACGCGCTGGTTGCGCTGTTTGATTGCCCGGATTTCTTTTTCGACGTTCATACTATTCCTTTACCCGAAAACTCTTAAAATTATCAGATTTTGAATCGTCAGGCACTGGTTTTTCCTTCTCAGGATTTTCTAAATCATGTTCATTAAAAAGTTTGTCCATACAGCCAATCAACTCGGGCAGGAATTCGTCGTAAGTTTCGTAAACGCGAAAGCCCGCCGCGTAGGGATGACCGTCGCCACCAAAGAACTTAGCGGCAAGATGCGACACTGGAATATTCGAGCGCAATTTTCCAGTCAATTTGCCGTCAGGATAAGTTTTAACGCCAATCGCCACATCGACACCGATAACTAACCGCATCTCGTCGAGCACCAGCATCGTCGGGTTGTAATCGTTCGAGTACGCCTGAATCTCGTCGAACGGGATGTGAATCAGCGCCGTCCGCCCGTCGTTAAAATATTCGATACGTTCAATCAACTGACCCTTGTAGCGCAAAATCTCGGGCTTTTTCTTCATAAGTTCGCGACGCTTTTCCTCGATTTCGGACGGATTTGCACCAAGTTTGACCAAACTTGCACAAGTTTCAAAACTTTCCGCAGTCGTGGCGGGCGTTGTTAGACCGAGCGAGTCGGCTTGGATAGAAATGAACAAATTGGTTGCTGCGGCGCTATTAATTTCCCACTTTTCTTCCTTAGAAATATCAAAAATCAGTTCACCAGTCGCCACCGCGGTGTCGCTGATGACGTACTGCGCATTAAACGGCAGGTCTGGTTCGACACCAACGTGGTGGTCAAGGACAATCGTCGGATGACTTTCGAAAAAGTTCTGCGCGCCCGTAATCGCCAGCGTCTTGCTCATCAAAATCTTGGACGAAGTATCGACAATCACCGCGATATCGGCGTCGAAATCAAAGTCCAACTCCACCCTGTCCCAACCCGCGACGTGGCGCAGATAGGTCGGAATTTGAACTGGGCAATGCAGCGAAATTTTCTTGCCCATCGCACCAAAAATCTCCTCCAACGCCAGCGCCGACCCCAAACTATCGCCGTCGGGGTTCTCGGCCTGAATCACCAGAATCTGGGTCGCGTCGGCTATCGCTTGACGTTGTTCGTCGGTTAACATATGTATATTGTAGCAGATTGTAGCGGAAAATTACATCTTGATACAATTCACTATTTTACCTATGCTTAGAATGTGGTATAATTTTAGTATGAGTGCAAAAGAAGTATTAAAGCAGCTACCGCCGCAAAAGCAAAAGACGGTTAAAAAGGCTGTCAAGAAGATTTCTAAAGATTACGGTACTGTAATCAAAAAACTCGCAACGACATGATAAAGCTCGACGTTGACGAGTCTATTTCCGTATTATTTATTCTCATTGAGCAGTTTAGTTATGATAAAGAGCCGATGTTTTTGCTTTCTGATAAGAATAAAAAACTAATTGAATCGTGCTTAAACGCGCCGTTTCAAACTTTTGATGCGCACGAATTATATCCTAGCGTAGAGGAAAAAGTGGCGGCACTTTTCTACACTATTGTCAAAGGGCATAAGCTAGAAAATGGCAACAAACGTACAGGCGTTATATTGACTCTATTTTTCTTGCTCAGAAATGACTTGTGGCTGAAAATGAATCAAGATGGTCTGTATAAACTGGCTATATCCGTAGCAGATAGCAAAACTAGCGACAAAGATTCGGTCATAGTAATGCTAAATCAGATATTCAAAGACAATATTTTTAAGCCATAAAATCTTACATCGCCTGACAAATCTTGCAAAGATGAATCGGGTAATCTTCAGGGTCAAGTTCCGCCCCACAAGAATCGCAATACTCTGTGACTGTTGTTTCGACACTGGAAGAACCTCTCCGTACCATATACCTGTTTGCTGTGTAGTCCGGCAACTTGATATTTGAACTGCAACTAAATAAGTTTGTCATTATGAGTAGGTAATATATTTTATTTTTGAAAGCGTATCAGTAAGCTTATCGATTTTTTCTATGGCTGCTAGATGATCTATTTCTTCAATCTTCTTCTTGCTGTCGAACTTCTCTGTAATGGCAGTTCTTACTTCTTTCTCAAAGAATTCAATAACGTTGTCGTTAAACTTGATGTATCTTTTGTCGGCAGACACAACAGCCTTGAGCGATGATATAGAGTTGCTAATTCTTCTTACTAACGATAAGACTCGTTTTCTATCCTCATCCATCACCTCTTGATCGCTAAAGTATTTATCCTCATAGAGACTTCTCAGTTGTGACAATAAGTCGGTAATATTACAGACATCCGCAACAATTATACTACTCTTACTAGCATTGTCTGCCATGAATCTGTTAATAGCTAGTGGGATTATAGTTATTGCAGCTATGAAAGATGCTACAGATATGAGCATAGCTAGATCTATCGTAGGATCAAATTGAATTGGTAGTTTAACACATATTGTGATTATGACTCCAACCAGACCAGATAACAATACGATTCCAACTATAGACAGTATAGAGAGACTAATTTTCTTCTTCATCGTCAGTCTCCTCAACGTAATCCCAAAACCTATCGGCCAGGCTCGGCTCATTATTGCTAATTATTGTTACTTTTCCTTTGGCCGAATCTACATTGTCATATAGACTAGCAATATAAATCGCAAGCTGAGATAAAAATGACGATGCATATCCCCACGTGCCATCAAAGTCTAATGTTATAGCATCATTCTTGTCAACTTTATTTTTCAGGTATCTATTAAAAAATTCTTCTGCTGAGCCGTCGCCGTCTCGTTTGAATCTTGCTCCAGGTAACGTAGTAAAATCACGGATCGCAAATGATTTCATATCTTTATCTCCCATGAGTATATTGTACCACAAAAATCACCTTTATAATCTTGCGGGAACTTGTTGAGGTATTTCATATTTATGTGTGCTTTGTTTGTAATGATTTCAAATTTCGTATAAATAGGATTACTATTTACTAGCTCATAGATATATTTTACTCCCTTGCCTCTTAGTGGTCGACTTGTCGTACTTTGTATTCCACGAGGGATGTTCTTGCTAAAAAAATTATTCTGCGTCGTATTACCAACATCCCGCATCCAAGAAAATAACATTCTCTTTGCTTTACGAAACTGCTCAGTCTTGTCGCTTATGCTCGAATATATCCCAACACCCAGATCCACTAAGCAGTACTTTTTAATTTTACTACCATCCGTGGCGGTCCTTTCTAGCGTGTTCAATATCCATGGTAAAGGCATTTTTTCATCTGGACCAGCGTGGTTGGCTGTATTCGTTACTATTTCTACGATGATTGCTGATAGATTGTTCAATTTCTGCCTGTGCTGCGACCCAAAATAGGTCACTGTTTTATTCAACGCGTCTTCAATCAACGTTTTATTCACATCGGTGTCACTTTTTGACAAAAAGTTTCCATTAGTGAAGTTTGTTCTCTTTTGCATTACTATCATTTCCTCAAATTGAGACTCCTCGAAAAACCTTCCAATGCTTGAGGATTTACCTGGTATTCTGACGCTTAGATATTTAGACTGCGTTCTTGGGTCAAGCATATAAGCACTTAAGTAGCACAATGTCGGTAAGTCGATATTGTTAATCTCAGTCAGGTTGAATAATGTGTCCTCGCCATTATCTAACATCTTTGTGATTTGATTAAAAGACTCTACTATTTCATCATGATTATCGAAAATTGAGAAATTAACTGGTGCTTCGATAACAGTTCTTTGCACGCCCTGGGCTTTGTTTTTTGTATTTTGTATTTTGGCATAATTCTTCAGACGTTTTTTATATTTTCGTACATACTTTCTAATCAATTCTTTCTCATGTTTCTTGCGGGCTCTGGCCTGCTCGACGTTATATTTTTTTGTCACAGTGTGTCGCTCTTTCCCAAGTTACAATTTGAACATAATGTTTGTAAATTATCTAACTCGGTTTCTCCGCCTTTTGACCACGGTTTTATATGGTCAATATGTAAAATAGCACTCGGGTTTTTGGCGGGAGATGCGCCACATGCACAACACTTGAAACCGTCTCTTTGCAAAACTCTAAACCTAAGTTTTAGATTTATGCTGCGAGGAGTTCTTTTGATTTTTTCAACGAACTTCGTTTCGTCAATTGGCAAGATAACTTTGCGCTCAGCGTCAGTATTTTTGCTTATTGTGATTTCCGGCTCATCGACATATTCCAAGAAAGCAATCAGAGCTTTACGCCATCCGCCGAATCTCCTAGTGAAAGTATCTAGCGAAATCGTCGAGATGCCCTTCTTCATATCAGTTGTTGTCGGTTGTTTACCTAGCGCTGTCCAGACTCTTTCAATTTCTTTGAACAGTTCGATATCGTCAATTCTTTTCTTGAAACCAGTTTGATCTAGACCTGCTTGATTTATGAAACTAGACCAAGACCCGAATCGTGAAACGACGGTTGGTAAAGAATATTGCCCGTAGTCATGGTAGTTAGTGGTTGTAACTCTGGTTTTCTGCAATTTTCGAGAAATATTCAATAAATCCTCTATCAAATTCTTACTTGTTATTCTTTGCATTTCATCATAGCCTCTATTTATTTTAAGCCCTGCCATTTTTAAGGCGTTTGCCCATGACCTAAAGTGCTTAGTAACTGTAGTTGGAGAGTAGTTACCGATATTTTGGTATTTTTTTATGGAAAGGTAGTTGTTCTCTCCAAGTCGCTTACTTGCCTTTTGGATATCTATTAACAATTCGTCGTCAGTAACACCTTGATTGTATGGTTTCATTTCAAATTTCATATCTATTATTGTACCATAATAATTCGCTTCAGTATGTTCTTGAATACTTGCCTTACTAGGCTAAAGCATCTACGATTTGTTATAATACTTGCAATGAAGCAAAAGTTTATAAACTTTCTCACTTCCCCGCCCGGCGTGTTCATACTGGGGGCGTTGGTCGGCGCAGTGTTCTTTGGGCTGGTCTTCGGTTTTGCTGTCGTTAACCCGACGGCGACGGATTGGATTTGGCACGGCGCGACGCACGACACAGCGCAGCACTTCATCGGTTGGGAGTTTTTCCGCGCCGATTCGACGGGCGGCATCATCAACGGTCTCGCCCACCCTGAAGGGCTGCCGATAACGTTTATGGACGCGATTCCGCTTCTCGCGCTACCGTTGAAATTCGTCGCGGGGATTCTGCCGGCCGGTTTTCAGTATTTCGGTCTGTGGGCGCTGATTTGTTACGTTTTGATGGGCGGGCTGGCGGCGATTTTGGTGCGGAAAATTTGGGCTAAGATTTTTAAGAAAGTCAGCCCGTGGACAATCCTGTTCGTGGTGGCTGGCGCGCTGATTTTCGTCCTAAGCCCGATGGTTTTGGCGCGAACTTTGTACCACCCTGCCCTCGCGGCGCACTGGTTGATCCTGCTCGGAATTTTGCTGATTTGGGATGCGCCGAAGTTTACCACGTGGTGGAAATTTACACTGATTTGGTCGGCGATGCTGGTCGGCGCGGTGTTAATTCATCCGTACTTTTTGCCGATGCTGGGCGCGATGATGTTGGTCGCGGCGATTCTAACTTATCAGAAAAAGTTTATGAACTTTTTAATAAAGATTATGATTCCTGTTGCGCTGGCTGGCGCGACTTTCTGGACAATCGGTGGTTTTGCGCTTGGTTCTGGGGCGGAAATTCGCGATTTGCACGAAAAAGGTTTCAATCTGCTTTCCTTTACCAACCCTGGCGGCTATTCCGTGATTCCCGCCTATCCTAACGCGTCCAGCTCGCCCGAGACGCTGATGTGGCTGGGTCTGGGCGTTTGGGCGATGATTGTCGCGTCGGCAATTTTGTGGCGAGGAAAGTACAAGAAATCCATCAAGGGTCTAAAAACCAAGTTCGCCAGGCACAAAGCGCGCAACATCGCCATCGCGGTGGTATCGTTTGGGCTGCTGGCGTTCGCGATTGGCGTGCGGGTCGATGTCGGACCGATAGCGATTTTCCAGTGGCAACCGCCCGACAAGATTTACGAGATGTGGTCGGCGTTCCGCGCCGCCGCGCGCGAGGCTTGGCCGTTTTATTACGCAACAATTTTGTTGGTGATTTACTGGTTCGCATTGGCAATCAAAACCAAGTTTTCTAGTCCAAGCAAGCGCAAAAATATCTTAGAAATTGTAGCGATTGCCGTTTGTCTGGCTTCGCTGGTTCAACTTGCCGACAGTTGGTTTAGCCAAAACAGCACTGCGCGGCGCGAAGGTTTCGCCAAAGCCCGCACGACTGAGCCAGAGTTTGAGCCAGTTAATATTAGCGATTTGGTTACGACGCAGAAGCATCTGGTGATGTTGGACAAGGGTTTTCGTGGCGACCAGAGTGGCACGTACATAATTTCTCAAACTGCTCTACAAAACAAGTTGACGCTCAACGTTGGTTTCTTTGCGCGCATTCCCGAACCGATTTGGAAACAACAAAAAGAATGGCGCGGAAAGATCGAGAATGGCAGTTTGACTGCCGATGAATTACGCGATTATATCTTTGCGACGACTGACGAAAACTTAGTTTATAAACTTTCCGAACTCGACCAATACAAAATCGAACAGCGTAGCAAATTCTATTTCATGGCTAAACGCTAGTTGGACAACTTGCATTTTTCCCGGGGGGGGGTATAATCTAAGATATAAGCATAATTGAGAAGGAGAATATGGAGAGCGACAATAACAACGCAAACTTGCCAAATCAACCACCAGTTTTTACTCCGCCTACAGATGGCCAAGGCATAAATCCACCGCGCGAGGTCGAGGAGCAGCCACCGAGACCGCAAGTAAACAGAGAGCAAATTTATGAGTCGTGGCATAGCTCAGACGGTCAGGCCACTATTACTAGTCAAGAACAAACCCCTACGGAGAAGGATGGTGATGTTAAGATACTAAACAAAGGTGCTGGCTTTATGGTGAAAGCATTTATCATACCTACAGGTGTTATTTTCGGAATGAATGTGATTGGAGCGATATTGCAATTCGTTGGTGACTTTTCCTTCGGTGGCCTTAGAGTAGCTATTATCTCCTTCCTTACTACAATTCCACTAGTAATATGCGCTGGTATGCTGTTTAGCGCATCAAATAAAATAATCAAATTTAACGAAGAGGGACGTGTCAAGTGGCTAAGAGTGTCATTGGTGTTGAGTATAATAACCTTAATATCTTTGGCTTATGACGCATGGATGTTGGAACAAGCCGCTCATTCACTGTCATCAGTGGACTTAAGTCCTCAGTTGCGAGCAAATCTCTGGGCTGAGTATTTTAAAAGAGATTGGTGGGTTCTATCGCGAATCGTGGTCGCAATAATTGGCTGGATTATCCTTACGCGCAAAAGTGTGAAGGCTTGGTTTGATTGAGATTTGTAACTAGGCGCTAGCTTCGCTGAGTATTGGTCAGATGATCTACAGATTTAGTCAAAACGTCGACTTTCTTATTGACATCCGCAATCTCACTACGGACTGCCGAAAACTCAGTCTGCATGTACTTAAACAATTGTGTAAATTGATCCTCGCTCATATTAGGAATATTCTAGCAAAGAAATGGCATTGAGACGAGCAATTATCCACAGTATTGTCATTTTGAAGTTTAGCTGGAAAAGTCCTGTTGTTTTCGACGTGTAAGAACGCCCAAAAGTCCTGGTACGGCCTCTGGCATAAAACCTGCCTCAATCAATGAGTCTGGTAATTTCTCTAAATCTGCAGTGTTTTTGATAATTTCACGGATTAAAGTTCCTGATACGGGCTTGCTTTTCGGTTGATCCAACCTAATAACTTCTAAACCATTCCTCTTGAACTGCTCTACTTTCTTGGCGCTCCACTCGCTGTATACATTAACCAAATTCGGCACCGCTTTATCAAGTTTTGCGAACTCCGCATCGTCCTTAATATTAAACGGCTTAATTTCGTATCGCTCCGGCCCAATACCTACGACAGCCAAAAACTTTTGCCACATTTCCACACGTTCGTCGAACGAAAATGGATTGTTTTCAGGATCGTTGCGCCAACTGGCGGTTTCTTCGAAACTTTCATTTTGAAATGGATTGGTAATTAAGATAGTTACATGATTCGCGCGATCAAAGCCTTGTTTCACATATTCCCAGTGGTTAATGTGGAGTGGCGGTTGGAATCGACCGTGAACCGTGATTTCTGGTTGACTCATAACTCCCTCCGTCCATTGAGGGCGTGCGATAAAGTAATCTGATCGGCGTATTCTAAATCCACGCCAATCGGCAAACCGCGGGCGAGGCGTGTGATTTTGACACCAGCCAAATCGGCTTCCTCGAGTTGTTTCTGGATATAAAGTGCGGTTGACTCGCCTTCGACGCTGGCGTTGGTAGCGAGAATTACCTCTGTTACTTTGTCGTCCTTTAATCGCTGAATCAGTTCTGGAATATGCAGTTCAGCCGGTCCGACGCCATCAATTGGCGAAATTGCCCCACCTAAAACGTGATAGGTTCCCTTAAACTGACCAGTGTTTTCGAGTGCCACGACGTCAAACGGCTCTTCGACAACGGCGACCAGTTGCTTATTGCGGCTAGAATCGGCGTAGAGCGGCGAAATATCATCGCCCGCATCAATCAGTGCAAAAGTTTTCGGGCAAAGTTTGATTCGTCCGTGCAGATTTTCTAAACTGCGCGCTAATTTGGCAGCTTTGCCCTTGTCGCCTTTCAAAACGGCATAAGAATAGCGTTCGGCGGTGCGTGCGCCGACACCTGGCAAATTGCCGAATGCCTCAATCAAGTCGGTCAGTGCGCGCGGGAGAGCTGAATTACCGTTCATTACAGTTTACAAGCCAAGTCCCTGCAATCCGCCCATCAGTGGCTTCATCTTTTCAGCAGCGACTTCTTGGGCTTCTTTCAAACCATCGCGAACAGCGGCTTTGATCCAGCCTTCTAATTCGCCAATGTTATCAAAGTCAATCAGCTCTGGGTCCAATTTAACGCTGACTACTTTCATCTCACCACTAATCTGAATGACGACTGCGCCGTCGCCAGCCTCAACCTCGACGATTTCGTTCGCAAGCTCCTTTTGCGCCTTTTTCAATTTCATTACCATTGCCATCTGATCTTTCATTCCAGCCATGATTAATACTCCTCTCTTAAACTTACCTAAATAGTATAACATATGGTACAATATTCGAGCAATGAAAAGTGACATAGTGCGGCAAATAATGCTGTATAAATATCGTTATATCATCGGTTTTGGAGTTTTGGGGCTATTCATCCTATTGGCCGCAGCTTGGAAATTCTGGGTGTTGCCGAATGGCCTGACAGAGGCAGAGATGGCTGCGGCTACTTCGGCTGGGCACTTTTCCGTATCTCAGATTTTTAGTAACGTAGTCGACCTGCCATGGACTGTTACAGAATGGATATCGATTAAAATTTTTGGCGCAACGGCATTCGCATTTCGACTGCCGGCGGTGATTTTAATGATTTTAGCAACCGGCGGGCTGATAATGTTACTAAGGAAGTGGGCGCGCAAAAATATCGCTGTTATCAGTAGCTTCTTGGTTGTAACGTCGGTGTTATTTATAGGTTTAAGTCGCTCAGCTACGCCGTCGGCTATGACGACGTTCCTTATCGTAGCGATTCTGCTATCCACGTTGACAGTAATACGTGCAGTAGAAAAACTCGGCCAAGGTCACGAAAAAAACCAAGTGCAACGTAATTGGCAGACGCTTCTGGCGAAAGTCGTCCTTTGTGTGGCACTGGCATTGTTATGCTACCAAGCAGCCGGTATCTATCTAGTGGTGGCATTTATCGCGGTCGGTATGGCTCATCCTAAAACACGGTTGATTTTTATAAAAAGTAAGCCATGGAAAATCAGCATTGGTGCGGTGGCTGGTTTAGCTGTAGTTACACCACTGGTTATCGGTCTAGTGTTTGGCGGTTCAACTGTTGTAAGGGAATGGTTGGCACTGGACGGCGGTGCGTGGTCGCTAGAGCACCTCGGCATGTTGGGATCTGCACTGGTTGGATTTAAAGTAGGCTTTATCGGCGGGCTGGTGACGCCAATATCGACGCTGGCTGGCTTGATCATTGCTGTTTTGGGCCTCATCAAGGTTGGTACAGGTATTTTATCGGCGAGATCATATATGGTGTTGTCGTTCATGCTAGCCGCCCTGTTGCTGGTGATTTGGCAGCCAACACTAATTTATCTGTTGTTTGTGCCACTGGCTCTGCTCACTACAGTTGGTATTGATGGACTGGTTCGCTCGTGGTATGACCTGTTTCCACGCAATCCGTACGCACGATTACTGCCGGTTATTCCATTAACAATTCTGGTTGCTGGATTGGGCTGGGCCTCAATTGCGCGTTTCAACCTGTCGCAAAATTACGATGTAGATGTGGTTTATCATTACAGCCAAGAGTTTTCTGCTGTTCGGGATGTTTTGGGCAAGGAAGAAGGTACGGTAACAGTAGTTGTTTCGTCCGACCAGCAAAAGTTTTATGAGATTCTAAGGCGCGATTTTTCTAACGTGAAGGTTGCTACAGAGTTGAATAAGGATTCTAGCAATATCGTTCTTGGTTCGTCGGGCGTTTCCAGCAAAGACGTGCCGAGCAAAGTTGTTACGAATTCGCACAGCAAAGACTCGGTCCTATTGCGAGTCTATAAGAAATAAGACAGTTTCTTACTCTGACTTTTTGTCCAGCGTCATGAATTTCAGTCGCTCTGGGTGGAAGAACAGCTCGACACGTCCAGTTGGACCATTACGATGTTTGGACAGAATCAGTTCGGTGATATGTTGGCGTTCGGTATCTGGATTATAATAATCTTCACGGTATACGAATAATACCAAGTCAGCATCCTGCTCGATGGAACCCGATTCACGCAGGTCGGACAGCATAGGGCGCTTGTCGGGGCGCTGCTCTACCAAACGTGACAGCTGTGACAATGCGACGACTGGTACGTCTAGCTCGCGGGCAATCAACTTCAGACCACGGCTAATTTCGCTGACTTCCTGAACGCGGTTATCGCCGTATTTACCACCAGCCGACATCAACTGCAAATAGTCTACGATAATAAGCCCGAGAGGCGTCTTGTGCGCCTGCCGGCGGGCTTTGGTACGCATTTCCAGTATAGACAGACCAGGAGTGTCGTCAAAGAAGATTGGTGCTTCTGCCATCTCGCCCATTGCTTCGGAAATCTTACCGAAATCGTCGTCAGACAGATTACCGGTACGGATATTCCAACTGTCGACGCCAGACGCTTCGGCTAACATGCGGTCGACGGTCTGGGAATTGGACATTTCTAGGTTAAAGATCAAGACAGCCTTCTTTTCCTTGGTGGCGACGTTATAAGCAATGTTCTGGGCCAGGGTTGATTTACCCATCGCCGGACGAGCGGCTAGGATAATCAGGTCAGATTTCTGCAGACCTGCTGTCAGCCGATCAAAGTCGCGAAAACCGGTCTTGATACCACGCAGTTTGCCCTTGTCACGATGGAGCTCCTCCATGCGATCAAAACTCTCAGTCAAGATGCTTTCGATACTGACTAGATCAGATTTTTCGCTGGCCTCGCTGACTTGGTACAGGCTGGCTTCGGCGTCCGACAGAATTGCGTTAATGTCGGCAGTTCCGTCAGCAAAGGCCAGTTCGCTGATTTTCGAACCAGCGCTAGCCAGGCGGCGTCGCACCGCTGCGGTAGCCACGATATTGGCATAAGAAACGGCATGAGCAGAGCTCGGCACAAAGTTAGTCAATTCGGACATATAGGCTGCACCACCAACGTCCTTGATATCATCAGATTTCCTGAGTTCGTCGGTCAAAGTTAGTAAATCGACAGGCACGTGTTTCTCGTAGAGCCTAATCATAGCTGCAAAAATCTTGGCGTGGCGTGGATCATAAAAATCACCGGGGTGAATTTTGTCGGCAACATCAGATAGGACTTCTTCGTCAATCAGTACAGCACCCAATATAGACATCTCAGCTTCTAAATTCTGAGGCGGTACTTTGCCAGCAATTGCGGCAGCTCGGTCGTCAGTCAACTTTGTACTTGCGGCGGCCTGAACCAACGGTGAATCGGTTTTCCGCTCGCCGGCTAAATCTGCGCTGGAACTGCTATGCTTTGCCATTTCTCACTACTTCTCCTCCACCCATTATATCAAGAATCTTCGCTGCGTCCGAATTTTCGCGTACAGCAGAGCTAGAAACTGTGATTCTGGGCCGTGCGCCATGGAGTTTTTCAAAAGCCGAACCCAAAACATCGCGGAATTTGGAGGTGTCGGCTTTTTTGCGGTGGAAAGGTTTAGAAAAGTAAAGCGTGATTTCCCCGTTTTCATATTCGCAGTCGGCGAATTTTAAGGTGGCAAGAATGGCGGGTTCGTCGAGGTTTTTCGCTTCGACTAGGATGTCGTTCCAGACGATTTCAGTTGGTG
>LSPZ01000045.1_pt1 | contig 27582 bp, 31 predicted proteins | sample 651281 | NCBI WGS metagenome assembly LSPZ01 (sample SAMN04438313, study PRJNA306036) | termite gut metagenome | isolation source: viral DNA filtered from gut of termites from termite colony 2 | host: Coptotermes formosanus | place: USA: New Orleans, Hayne Blvd. | collected 2013-06-18
ATTTTACGTACATGTGTTTCTTGAGACTGTCGGTGTGGGTTATTGGGTATCCGGAGGTCCGGGAGGTCCACACACTGCGTAGCGGCGGCAGCGTCAGATGGGTATAAGAGACAGGGGCTACGAATATAACGCAGCAGTTACAGCAGATGATACAGGATGCTTGTGTAGTAGCTGTTAAGAGGTTGGCATTGAAAGGCGAGGCGCTTGCCAAGCAGCATATTCAAGGGCAGGATTTAGGTTGGGTAGCTTTGTCTCCGAAGACGGTGGCAGCGAAAGCGAGAGCCGGATACTCGAATTTGATTTACGTGGCTACCTCTACATACTTCCAATCCATTACAAGTTGGAATGACGGGACTACTGCATACATAGGGACAAGGAGAGGAACGGTAACGGATAAGGGAGGGGATTTAGGCATAGTGGCAGCAACGCTTGAATTTGGAAGCCCTTCACGAAACATACCTGCCAGACCTTTATGGCAGCCGGTTGGAAAAGAGTTGGAAGAATGGTGTCCGAAGGAAAATAATCCAGCGGAGATAGCATTGAAGAAAATAGAATCTATGGTATGAGTTTAGAAGCAGTTGACAGGGGATTGACAGAGCTGCTACGAAAGAAAGTAGTCAGTAAAGGGTATATACCGGATGTAACTCTATATCCGACCATACCGGATTTCAAACTTGCGAAGGAACAGTTGCAGGCGAGCTTGCCAGACCATACGTTGATTGAAGTATTCGGTGTTGGTACGGCGCAGTCAAGACAGGAAAAGACAGCCTGCAAGATTACGATTGACAGGAAGTCTATGGATGCTTCGCAGTATCTGGTCACGGACTCAATCCGGTACAGGTGGGATGCGGAGTTAGGGAAGTACAGGAAGATAAAAAGTCCGGGAGCTTTTTATGATATAGACTACGAAATACGAACGGTGTCGAACACTACCAAGTTTGACAGGATTATGGCAGAGTTGGTTTTATCTACCATACCACATAAGTCTTATGTCCGATACTTTGGAGAAGGCTTTACATCAGAAGATGTATTCATGGTACAGTTTTTAGGTTGTGTTGATATTTCTCCGAATGAGCAGTTTCTTGAAAGGATTTATCGGTTTACTGCAATGGGAGTTCCGTTGGATGAAGAAACTGAAATAGGAACGGTAGCTCCGTTGATTGAAGTCAAGGTTGACATTGTTCCGGCTAAGAGAGATGCAGATTTTGGTGATACGGACGTATTGCAGGAACTGTATGAAGAAAGTGAAGAGTATATGGAAGGACCGGAAGTAACAGTGCCGGAGTCTCCGATTGATAAAGTGTTTGATTTAGTATTCCCTGAAAATTTTGATTGATATGACAAAAGACGAGTTATTGGCAAAAGCGGAAGAGTTAAAGAACAGGACGGAACGGTTTAGCATTAAGCCGGAGGAGTTCTTTGAGTTCATTAAAGAGATAATTAATTTGATACCGGATGAACAGCCGTAAGGCTTGCCGGATAGAAATTAAGTTTTATATTTGTCGGGTTAAAGTAATAACATTAATAGAATTATATGGAAGCAATAGGTAAAGCGCGAATGGAGACCGAAGTCATTGACTTGTCGGTTCTTATTTCTTCCGGCTTGAAAGGAGTAACTGCGGTGGCTGGTCCGACAGAACGCGGGGAAGTGGGAAAGCCGAAGATTGTCGGAAGCTGGACAGAGTACGTTGCTAATTTCGGAGGTCTGCTGACAACGGATGACTTCCCGTTTTACTGCAAGCGTGCTTTGGATAATCGTGGTCGTTTGTTGGTGTGCCGTTTAGGGCACTATACCAATATTGACGACAAAACCACCCTTGACGGGGCTAAGTCGGAAGGTGGAGTAATAATTAATACCGATACGGCAGGGGCAACTGTTCGGATTGAAGCGGAAGCAAAGAGTGTAGGTATCTGGGGAGACAAAGTTTCTCTTATTGGTACGCCGGCATTTTCAGGCTTGGCGGGAGCGGTTGACTTGACGATAGCTCTGGATGGAGCGCCGGACTTGACCGAAATAATCAAAGATATTGTTCCGGTAACAGGTGATGACTTGCTTGCTTATTCGGCAAAATCAAACCTGATTAACTTCACGGTTGTTGCAGCCGATACAACCGCAGCAACGACAGACCCTGCATATTTGGGTGGTGGAGACAACGGCGCTGATTTGACCGATGCTGATTATCTTGGAAGCGAGATAGGCGGTACAGGTATTCACGTGTTTGACAACAACAACGAAGCAAACAAAATAGCAATTCCGGGAAAAGCGGTTCCGGCTATTGATTACGCTTTGGTTGAGTACGCAAGGAAACGCGGCGATATGCGGGCTATACTTCGCACTCCGGTAGGAATCACGGGATATGTGGGTATTGACTACCGTGAAGTGAAAAGTCCGTTCACATGTTCGCAAAAGATTGACAGTTGGTACGGTACAATGATATACGGTACGATTACGGTTGCAGACCCGTTCATTGTTGGTGGAAAAAAAGACATTTCTCCGATTGGGGATATACTCGGTATTTATACCAACAGGGACAGCAAGTTCCGTGAATGGTATGCCGGAGCTGGTTATAAGCGCGGTCGTTTGTACAATGTACTCGACATCCCTTACAACTTGGATGCTTCGGTACGGGCTACGGAAGCGAACTTGGTTGACAGCCGTGGATTGAACATGGTAATTAACCATACTTCATTCGGTCCGATTTATTGGGGTAACGGTACGCTGCAAATTCGTAATACCTTATTGAAACACGAAAATGTGGCGGAGCTTATCATCTATTTGATTCGCAACTTACCGCAGTTTATTGAAACGGAACTGTTTGAACCGAATGACCCTGCTACTTGGGCAGCGATTTATCGTAATGTACAGCCGTTCCTGCAAGCAGTGAAAGACGGGCGCGGGTATTATGATTACCTGTGGCAGGGAGACCAAGACGTGGATGACATTTCGGAATGTATTGTAAATAAGCCGGCGGACATAGATGAAGGAAAGTATGTGGCGCGATTGTTCGTGAAACCGACTCCTGCAATGAAGTATGTCGGTGTTGGTATAGTTGTAACGAAATCAGGCGTTTCGTTTGACGTGCTTGGAGATGCGGAAGAATTAAATAACATCTAAAAAGAAAGGAGACATACAATGCAGATAGCAGATCCGGCAAAAGTTTTTAACTTTATCATAGAGATAAATGGTGTAGATAGTTGGGCGGTGCAGAAGTTCACCGTTCCTGAACTTGGGATTGAAGTTACCAGCCATGGGGCTGCTAACTACGATGTGAAGACAGCAGGTCGTGTAACGGTAGGAGAGGCAAGCTTTGACCAGCTTAAACCTCTGCCAACAATTACGGATGAGGTGTGGAAATGGTTCAAACGCGCACAGGATATTAGTAGAGGAGGAGGTAATTTGTCTTCTGCTTATAAAAAAGTAGTTGTTGTGAAAGAAATGTATCCGGATAACGTCCGTACAGCTCGTAGATGGATACTTGACGGCTGCTTTGTGTCTAAAATATCTCAATCTGATTTAGACAGAAACAGTTCAGATAACATCCTTGAATCGGTTACTCTATCAGTAGATGCCGTAGATAAGAGATAGAAAGCAAGTATTTTCTTACTAAAAAATAACCCGGATTGTCAAAGTCAGTTCGGGTTATTTTTTATACCTTTGTATTAAATTATTCTTTTTATGTTAGGAGATAAAGAAATACATAAGAAAACCATAGAAGCTACTTATAGAAATAGAGTTAGCAAGGAGTTTAGTAAGCATAATATAAAGGATTTTTCAGAGTGGAAAAAGATATTTGGTAAAGACTTTGTTGAATATAAGGAAACAGTAAAGGATGCTTGTCTTCGTATTGGCATAAAGCCTGAATGTTTTTTAATTAAGCAATTAAAAAAAGAGCCTACTTTTATTGCTCATATTAAATCGGACAGGTACAGAAAAATGACTGATAAGATAAGGAGTGAGAAAGGTGCTGTAACTTGTCAAACTAACTATGGAATAGATTATTTAGCTATTAGAGGGCAGTCAAAAAGAGATAGCGAGAATAAGAAATGGCTTAAACGGCTGGGCGTATCTTCTTTTAGTGAGTGGAGGGTATTTATGGGTGAAGATTTCTGTTCAGGAAGGGAATCATTACATGCTGTTGCTATCAGATTAGGGTTTAGTGCCAGTACTGGGGTTGTTATGACCGAGTTACGAAAACAACTTGATTTTATAGCTCATATAAATAGTTCAAGTTATAAGGCAGTATCAAATAAGAGTGCTGTTGAAAAGAGGCAGACTACGATGTTAGTACGATATGGCGTAAAACATCCATCTCAAAGTGATTTTGTGCAGGAAAAAGCGCATAGGAAAAAAGTAACAAGATTAAAAAAGCAATTTGGAGACGATTTGTCAAATTGGCGTTCTTTTTTACCAAAAGAGTTTGAAGCAGGTGAAATCACTTTTACAGCGGCTTGTAAAGCAGCGGGTATTCCGCAGAATGGCATATTATGGAATTTATTGCGCAATCTTCCTGAAATAACTGCTATAATAGATGCTACTGACTATCAGGATTTGGTATTGACTGCACGTAAGTCGAGGCAGGCTAAAATAGAGCAGTATTTAATCACTTGCTTGAATGAGGAAGGGTTTAAGTTTGAGAAACGAATAGTTAACCGCCATGAATTTGACTTATATTCAGAAGAATTAAAAGTAGCTATTGAGTTGAATGGCTATATCTATCATACAGCTGATTTTTCACCTCTTGACTATATACAGCCGAAACATAGAGAATATCATTCTAATAAGACTACTGCTGCCTTTGATTTGGGTATTAAATTATATCATTTATGGTATTTAGATTATGAGGACAGGTTTTGGGTTAGAGATAAAGTTTTCAGCTTATTAGGAATAAAGGTTAAGAATGAGTACGCACGAAAGTTGAGTGTTGTAGAAGTGCCTGATTTGAAAGCACAGCAGTTTTATATTCAGAATCACAATCAGGGTAATATGAAGAACGGGTCTAAACATTTTGCCCTTTTAACAGAGGATTTTGAAATAGTGTCTTGTATGTCGGTATCTATTGTTATGGGTAAAGGAATAAATGAGAGGTATTGTGTAAAAAGCGGGTATAAGATTACAGGCGGTTTTAATAAGTTATTAAAGAAAGTAAAAGAGTATCTAATCTCATGTGATGTAAATAGATTAGTAACGTATGCAGATAGGGATTTAAGCCCGGTAGCAGAAGACTGTGTTTATTTTCGCAATGGTTTTAAGTTACTTGGAAATTCGGGTTGTAGATTGTCTTATTATGATTCTAATAAACATCAATTATTTCCAAGAACTAAATTTATGAAAAAGCATTTAGGTAGGTTGTTTCCCGACACTTTTAATCCCGATTTAACCGAGCAGGAAAATTTAAACTTGGTTGGTATTTATCCGGTGTATAATTCAGGTGAATGGAAGTTTGAACTTAATTTTTAATAGAAAGTACCTACTTTTCCTGATTTTGAAAAAGTCTGTCATGGTTTTGCAATGACAGACTTTTTATTTATGTTTGTGGAGTAAAACTTAAAGCGAGGATAGTTATGAGTAATCATGTGTTTAAGCTCCCAAGCGGAGTTGAGTGTGAGGTAAAGGAATTAACCGGTAAGCATCAGAGACTTCTGACAGAACAGAAGAACAAGGATTTTAATAAATCGTTGGATGAGGTGCTTTCTGATTTGGTAGTCAGGATAGGGAGTGTTCAGAATCCAGGTACTGAAATGCTGAAAAGGCTCCTGTCAGCGGACAGGAAGAAAATACTGGTTGAAATAAGGCAGTATTCGTTAGACTTCGAGCCGGTATTCAAATTCCGGTGGGAGTATGTAACGAAGGATGGACAGAAGGCCAACCATGATTTGGAGATTGACTTGTCCGGCGGCTTCCCTGTTAAACCCTTACTTATTCCACATAAGGAAGTAGGAGGAGTTAAGTGGGTAGAAGCGGATTATACGGAGTACGAAGATATTGTTCGAGATATGTCTCTGATTTTGCCGAAGTCAGGCACAGAGGTTCACTGGAAGTTGCTGGATGGAGTTGGTGAAGCTATCGGTTCAAATACGCCGAAGAATCAGCGTAGTTCTCATACACAGTTGAAGATGCGCCAGCCGGTTGAGATGTATGCAGCGAAAACGGATACGGTGCCGATTCAGTTGGATTTGGACAAACTTGGTCTTAAAGATATTGAAGCGTTAAGAGCGGAAATCAAAAGAGTAGAAGCGGAGGTAGATACGATTATAACGTTTGAGCATCCGGAAGCGGAAAGCAAAGCGCCAAGTGAAAAGAATGTATTTGTCGATGTATTGGCGGTGCAGGCTTTTTTCTTCCCTTCGGAGGCAATTTAGACGAGGAGTATTTCTACTTATCCTACGGAGGGTTACATTTTACGCTTACCGAATATACGGAGTTGTCTTTGGAGAGAAAATATTATTATTTGAGGACAATGAAGAAACAGAAAGAATTGGAGAACAGTAAGTTAAAAGAAGCGGAAGCAGCAGCAAAAAGTAGAAAGCGATGAAAGGATTGTTTTGTGAAGATAAGAATGATTGCAAACTGTGCGTGAGACGGGTACTCGGCACAGTTGGCTTTCTTTGTTTTATAGTAGCAGTATTCATAGGCGTTGAACATGCCTCGCTTGAATTGCTTGGAATGTTGTCCGCATCGCTGATAGGATTAACAACGGTAGATAAATTTGTAAAATGAGAGTAGAGATAAACACGGCAGCAACAGGAAGCTTTGAGATGACAGTAGGAGATAAGACTAATATCTATCCTGCCAACTTTGGGTGCTATACGAAGAATAATCACAGTGAGTTGGTGATAATGTCATTGGAGCAGTGTCCGGTTGTAATTGCAAGCCTTTCTTTGTCGGCAGGTGATGAGATAGCCGTAGATGGTACGGACTACTCTGATTATTTAGAGGCAGCAGAGAAAGTGAACGAGATAATCAATATGCAAAAATAATGGCACAGGTAATTGACATAATCAAGATAGATTACACCTCTTTCCGGATAGAGGAAGTGATTGGCGGTCAGAACATAATAAATGTCTATCCCGCAGTTTTTCGTGCCTACACAAAGAACGAGAAGAACGGTATCATAATCAAGAATTATTACGGTATCAGGGCTGATATTGTGATTACGCCTGATGATACCATTAAAGTCAATGGCGTAGAGTATCCGGTAGCCGACTATGAGGAGGCTGTAAAGGAATTGAACAAATTTATTCATTCACCTGCCAACGACCCCGATGCGCCGATTGACTACGATAGGCTGACAAATCTACCAACTATATCAGGGGTAGAGGTAAGTGGCAACAAAGACCCCGAAGATTATAATATTCAACCGAAACTGAATGAGGGGCGGAATATAACCCTTGTATCTGAATCAGACGGCTCACAGACTATCAATGCACATCCTGAATCGTTTTACGCGGGACAGTTGAAGTTTGGTGCGATGACCGAAGCAGACAGGGATGCTATCCCTCGCTACATATATGTTGATGCTACGACAGGTGAAGAGACAGGCCGGGGAAATTCCGCTACGCCTCCCGTCGGTTCAAATGCAGTTCCATTTATATTGACCGGAGACCGATGTGAGGTAAGGGCGCAAAACCTTACCTGTGAATGGGACGGAAGTCAGTGGAACTACTTACCGCACAATGCAGACAAGGCAGGCGACTACTGGGATATAGTATTTTGGTACGGACAGTGGATTGACGGAGTAACCTATCTTGGAGATGTAGCTGCAAGGATTACCTGTTTTGATGCGACTGACCCGCAGAATCCGGTTTGGCACTTGCTCGTCTATTCGGATAACATTTTGGACGGTGAAGTAACCGACCCGCGAATCGGTACGAGAACACTTGTAGATAACGCAGGCAATCTTACTCTTGTACCGGTAGCAGCAAAGACATTGACAGCTTGGTTACAAGCGATAAGAGACAATATAAAAGGCATCCTATCTTACAATAAGACTTCAAAAGTCTATTATGTTGATGGCGGGACTGCCGTAGTTACAGCACAGCAGGACGGTAGTTTTTACACTCCATACAAGACGTTTGCACAGCTTCTGACGGCACACGGTACCGAAACTCATATCCGTGTCATATTGAAGAATGTAGATTCGGAAGATATAGTTTTAGACGGCAAAACCGGATGGACTGTTGATAGCGGGCTTGCTTCCAAAGATGCGGGAAGGGTAAATGTGAAGTCGGTTACTATTTCAGGAGCTTCCGCTTCCTGTTACGTTCTTGGACTGGTCATCAATGAAACTTGTCAAATACTTTCGACAAGCGGTAACAACTACTTGCGGTATTGTACCGTGAAAGGTACTACGACTATCGGAGGAACAGGCTACACATGTGCAGAACTCTGTTCGTTTGAGGACAGTATCAGCCAAAGCAGTGCTACGGCAACGGCAGATTATCTGTCGTGCCAGTTTGAACAGATTTCAGAGCTGATAATCAGTGCGGGGGTAGCAAGGGTAAAAGACTGTACCGTAGTAACGGTAGATATATCGGGAAACGGCGCATTAGTCTTTTTGCAGGGAAGTAATACATTCTACAAGAAGAGTGCAATCATACCGGCTATAAAGCTGGCAGGAACAAACAACCACGTAATTATAGATGGAGGTATCTGTTTGGATGCAACCGGCGCAATAGCTCCTATAATCATTGAAGGGGATGATACCAATTCTTATTCACTTGGAACGCTGATTTATGACAGGGAGAGCAGTGTAATAGTTCCTGATGTGATAAACCGTAAGTATTTGATTTACAGTAATCAGGTAAAGCACGGAACAGGTACGGTAGAAGAAGCAATAGAAGAGATTATAGAAGACGGCAATATTCTTTTGCTAAATCTGCACAATACAAGCAACTCATGGTATTGCGACAGGGAATTGAAATTAACCGACTGCATATTCAACAGGAATTGCGAGGCGGTTATCTTTATGAACAAGTTCGACATGGACGACAAGATAGAGATACTGCTTGACGAAACTCCGACACCCGTTACAGTTGATATAGACCTGTCTTCTCTCTACGGGAAGATATTATACGTTTTGGGTGTTGAAAGCACCGAAGGAATAGGAATAGATGTTCAATTAAAACTACATACAGTATAATGGCAGTTACATATCCGGTTATACCGACAGAAGACATATTTGTACCCGCTCATGCGAGCGATGCAGACCCGCTACCGGTGGGGAATTTACCGGCAGCAGGAACGAGTAGTGAATGGTCAAGAGCAGACCACGTCCATGTAGGAGGTCAGGGAGGAGGAAACACATTCAGCCAGCTGATTAAGGACGAGAACGGTGTAGCCGTAGCCAATCCTGATTCTGATGCGGTAGTTATAGCGTTAGACAAGAATAAGGAAGGAATCAGGCAGCTGCCTTATAACGTAGCTACCGTCCTGTCTTTTGATTTGCCTCGTCCGTACAGAAGGGGAGCAGTAACGCTGACACCGTCAAGTAATGACAGCATCGCTTACACTACCAATTACCCGCCGTCAAAGAGAACATCAGTAGCGCCGGGTGTAGCATCGAAACTGATTTACGTTACTGACAATGCCAATGAGTGTAAACGTCTGACTTCACTTGTACAGAACGATGCTTCCGAAAGTACGTGGACGGAACTCGGAGCAGATGATGTGTACGGCAAGACGAAAGTTACGATGAAGGATAAGGATGGCAATCCCGGACAGAACGCTATTGAAAGAGGATATGAAGCAGCGCAATCAAGTAATTTTCAAGGCGGAAGCTTTTCGCAGGGTCAGTACTACGATAACGGTTCTACGGACAGTTCGTCAAATGCTATCAGGTACGGGTACAGCAGCTTTTATTACAGTTCAGGCTATTCAGGAATAAAAGTAAAATTGCCGAAGATAGACGGCATAGACACTTATGTAATGTTTCGGTTCTATTCAGGAACTCCGTCAGCAGCCAACTATCTCGGTTCTGTTACGCTGTATGATGGACAGTCGTATGATGTTAGCGGTGTGATGAGCAGCGGCAGTCTGTACTACACTATGACTGTGTATAAGGTAAACGGTAACAGCATTGATGTCGGAAGTTTGCCGAGTACGTTCAGGATGGTGTTTTTTTACGCGCTTCCAACAAGCGGAGAAATTCCTTTGTATTCCGCACTCATGTCGGGAAGTTTGGGAGCACCTGCTTTCTTATACATTGTTCAGGCTTTGTGGATAGATGTACCCAGTCAGACATTGAAGATAGCTCTGATAGGTAAGAATACGGGAGGAGATACCTACATATCCGAAGGCGGACAGTGGCAGTATATTAACTTTTTTGGAGACCCAAATTCGATTCAGTAAGATATGAGAGTATTGTTGATAAATAGTGATAATCCGATTGTTCCGGTAGGTGGAGTAGCCGAAGTAATGAAGGCTATGATGAAGCATTGGAACACAGACGGCGGGAAAGATGAACTGAATGTTATCTCTTTCGGCGGTACGGATTTCATTATGGATTCAACGGCTCTTGTACAGCATAAGAAGGTACGTTACGAAGCGGTTCCGAATATCCAGTACTCTACATACAGGTCTTTATTCATTCAGGCTAACCTTTTCAGGACGGCTTTGGAGTTTGACAGGCCGGATGTGATTATAGCTACGGACTGGAATTGTGCGCTGGCCGGAAAGCAACTGGCACTTCATTACGGAGTACCATACGTTTTTTGGTCTCATTTAAGCCCTACAAGCTATTGTATTCCTGATTCGCAGGGACACATCAAAGTAGAGAGTTCAATCGAATTACAGGCGCTGGAAGAGGCTGATTTGATACTGCATGTATCGGAATCCTACTCACAGCGATTTCCGTTTAATCTGTTCGTTCAAAAAACGCAGGTAGTACATAACGGCTGTGATTTGGAAGACTTCGTGTATAAGGAAAAAACAAGTCCTTACAGGCACTCAAACAAATTCAATGTATTGTATCTCGGAAGACCGGTGGTACAGAAAGGAGTAGATTTCCTGATGCAGGCAAAACTTCCGAAAGATTGTGTGTTGAATTTGGCTTTGGCGGATAACAAGGGACTGGCTGCACTCGGAACTCACAACGCACTGTCGGGACTGGCAGCAAAGAATCCGGAACAGTATCAGTTTCTCGGTGATATTCGTGGACAGATTAAATCCAATTATTTGAACTGGGCGGATGCAGTGATTATTCCATCGGTAACAGAACCGTTTGGGATAGTAGGAGTAGAGGCGCTTGCTTCCCACACAATGGTTATCTCGACAATGGTAGAGGGACTGGGAGATTATTTGAATACGGATTTTGCCGTGAAGATTACGCCATCGGCAGCCGGAGTATCGGACGGTATCAGTTATGCCATGATGATAGACAAGAAGAATTACGAATTGATGATAGCGCAGGGTTATGAGGTAGCACAGGCGCATGACTGGAAGAAATTGGTTAGGAGAGTAAAAAATATAATTAAAGATTTAGTGGTATGACACAGGACATTTTGAATCAGATTGTGCTTCCGTGTTTGGCAAATGAACGGAAGAATGTAATAACGGAGCCGGATGACAAGGGAGGAGCGCATTTAACGGTAGTGGATTCTACCGAAGCGGAAGTGATGAATTATTACATCCAGTGGGCTTTCTTGGTAGGGCAGCGTGGTGGAAACTTGCGGTGGCTGAATGAGCTGAAAGAATCGGAGTGGGAAGTAACAGACAAAGGCGTAAAATTTATTTGATATGCCGCAATTACCTAAAAAGTACGTGCCTGTAAATCCTACGGATGAGAATTACAGGCTGGCGCATCCGAGCGATGACCTGCCGATGCCGGTTGGTCCTATGCCGTTTGCGGGAGTATCCACAAAGTGGTCAAGAGCAGACCACGTCCATGTTGGAGTTGCAGGTGGTGTGGGAATGTCGAAGCCGTGTCCGGGCGAAGTTATCATAGCCGGTTACGGAAGCGCTTATTGTGACTGTGCGGATATTGTGTTTGGTAAGACGAGCATGACGAGGGAGATTATGAAAAGCCTGTCCCGTTATGCTACTCAATCGTTCTCACAGCAGGATGGAACTAATTATTTGCAGGTAACGTTCAAATGGGATAAGGAAAAGTTTGATGGAGACATAGCAGAATTTCAGAATTGTGTAGTCTATCTTCCTACCATATATATCTGTACCAATCTGCCATCGAGTCCAAACCTGCACGGAATTTATACAGACGTGAGGAAGCCTACAAGCAATCCGTCCGACCCGTATGCTATCTGGGTAGATTCTGACGGGTATTTCAATATGAAATGGACAATGCAGTATTCAGCTCCGGGCGGAACTACGGATTTTTCTCCGTATCATGTTGATGTCAGAGGAATGGATTTCTTTTTGGACAAGGCTGCTGAAATAAATGCCAAACTGGACGAGGTTTACGGAGGTCCGAGAGCAAACAACGGAGAACAGATTAACATGGAATATTCCAAAGCATCTACTTTGTGGATAAGCGGAAGGTGCCGAATCTATAATACGGAGCCTTTGCATTTTCCTGCTCACGTATGCGGTTTGGAAAGCACGTTACCCTATCCGTTTACGCAATACACGGGACTGTACGAGCAAAGTCCGCTGTTTGGATATTCGTCTATTGATTTCGCTACGACTACCGACTATAATGACAGTTGGGATCAGCGGATACAGACACAGGCAATAGACTGGGATGTGAATGTTGACCCGAATAACCGGTACGATATTACGATAGAGAATCTCGGACTGTACAGGAGCATGTCTTACATAGCTTCGACAGAAGCTAAATGGTGGGGTATGGATAATCAGTACGGCTTCAAAATGAAGAACATACAGTTTTGGTGCTGGGGAAACAACTCTTTTAATTATAGTGGTAACGAACAGGGAAGCGAGTTCAGAGTATTTAATTGCGACTTCGACGATCAGCCGTTTTTTGTCAATAAGATTTACCTGTATGACTGTCCATATCACAGCTATTTTCAGTTTTTCTCTCAACAAAATCAAAGAGCCTACGCTTATATTCAGGGAGGAATAGATTCGCAGTTTACTTTCTCGTATGGTGGAAATGACTGCTATTGGCAGATACAGGTGATAGGAGCAGTCAACGGGTATATAAATGTGTACGGGAGTGGAAATTCCTCTTCGATTGTAAATCTACTCGGATGCAAGAATTTAGGTATAAGTATGGGTTCGTGTGTAGATGTAATCATGCGGGAGTGTATCTACAATTCGGAGATACAGTTATATCTGTCCGATCAGTCGATGACAGCTGCTTATACTTTCATTAAGTGTCTGTTTTCGTGGCTGTACAATTATATGCAGGTAGTTGTATTCGAGGACTGTGTTTATGAGAGATTTGACAACTTCGCTTTCGGACCGGGCATAGATACAACGGGGTTGAAGAAGTTGCGTACTATGGATTCTACAAGTACGGATAATTACAATGACCTGCTTATTTCCAATATACTGATAACAGGCAAGTCTGTTACAAGTACGGATACGCAACTGAATGTATCTATGGGTAACTGGTCTTACAAATCTTTCAGTAAGATTGCAGGAGGAAGCAAACTCATTACTGCTTCGGGAAATACCTATAATGTAGTTTCAGCAAATAGCAACGATATTATAGTAGTTTCAGGTACGGCAGCGTACAGTGAATTAAGCAATGGACAGGTTGTTGCAGCAATCTGTTTCCAACAGGCGGAAGGCCAAACGGATGAAGTAAGAACGAAAAGGCTTACTCTGTACAATGATGGCGGTAACGAAGCGGAAATTATGCTGGATACGGCAGGTAACTTGATTAACGAGATTTATTGATATGGCAGATTTTATATGCAATACGGCAGGAAGTCCGGCGGTAACGATACCGGCTTCCCTTAACATAGGAGACAGGCTTATTTTCAATCCGTCAGGTACGGGAGCAAATGGCGTAATAATGAATTTCATGCTGCCTGTCTCCGGAGTTTACAGGGTAGAACTGACAGGCGGAGGAGGAACGATAGGCAACAAGGGGTCGAGAACGGTAGTGAGTACTTGGCGTGGCGGTTATCCGGCAAAAATAGCAGGTCAGGCTATTTTGAAAGCTGAAAAGCAATACAGTCTCATGGTAGGTCAGGGAGGAACATATAACGGTATTAACGGAGGCTATGACGGTGCATCAGGCGCATCAGGCGGAGTTACCGCTCTCTACGCTCCCGATGGTCTTATAGGGATTGCAGCGGGAGGACAGGGAAGTAATGACTATGGCTATAAGGGAACAGCCTATAATGGTATTGATGCCAAAGTAGATGATTACGAAAGACCGGGACACTCGCTTGGCGGTAAGGAAAGGTGGAGCGCTATAAAATCATCCCCTGCCGGTGTAACCTATTCGAGAGGTTCTTCTGTTTCTATCGGAGGATTCGGAGGTGGTAAAGCTACGGATGACCAGAGACCGGATGCAGCTGCCTATTCAACGATAGCCGCAGACAATCAAAACGGACAGGCAGGAGTGTCTTATTTCAAAAACGGAAGTGCGGGAGTTGAACTGGTAACGACAGCCGGTACGCAGCAGCTAACAGGTGGAGACGGTCAGTGCATATTGACTTTGATGTCTCTCGCCAAACAGGTTGTATTCAGGACAGACGGTACGTTTGATGTGAAAGAGGGCAAACTTCATATCGGAGACGGTACGGAAGAAGTGGATTTCAATACGGCTGACGGCACGTTTGCAGTGTCCCCGGCAATGAAAACAGCAATTAACACAGGACTGGCATAAGGTAGAAAGCGAATTGAGATACGAGTGTTTTTCATGGTATTAGATTTAAGTGTAAGAGCCGGAAGTACAAGATGTATTTCCGGTTTTGTTTTTGCTATCCAAATTAAGTTTTATATTTGCGAGAACTAAAAAATCTGTAAAAATGGCAGCAGGAAGTTTTGGCGGAGGTGGTTTGGGATTCGGTTTGCGAATGATACTTGAAGATGCGTTCAGCGGTGTAGCTGACCGTATCAGAGAAAGTATGCAGAATTTGGACACTGCTACTGACTCGGCTGCTGAAAGTATTCAGGCTTCTTTTGGTAAGATGGCAGCCGGAGTAGGGATGGTGATGTCAGGTATGCAGCTGCTGGAACCGTTAAAGAAGGCGATGGATGCGAGGTCGGAGTTTGAGGTGTACGAGGCTCAATTTACTACCCTGTTAAAGTCAGCGGAAGCGGCAAAAACAGCAATGGACAATATACGGCAGGATGCGTTGGATAATCCTGTATTCGGTACGAAAGGACTTGTAGCCGCCAACGCTGCCATGATTTCAACCGGTAAGATTGGAGCAGAGCAGGCAAGGCGGGTTACTAATAATTTGGCTAATGCTTTGGCAGCTGTCGGTAAGGGAGATGAAGAACTCGCCCGTATGTCTGCCAACTTGCAGCAGATTGGTAACTTGGGAAAAGCTACGTCAATGGACATCAAGCAGTTCGGGATGGCCGGTCTTCCTATCTTCACACTTCTTGAACAGAGTACCGGAAAATCTACAAAAGAGCTTGACAAGATGGATATTACCCTTGAAATGCTTGACGAGGCGTTTACGAAAGCTGCCGGTGCCGGTGGTATGTTTGAGGGGGGTATGGAAAGGATGGCAAAGACTTCTGCTGCATTGAAAGCTGCTTTTGAAGAAAACGTAACCAATACGTTTGCCGACTGGGGAAAGATGATTGAGCCGGTTACAAAAGCTCTTTATTCAGTGCTTGGAGATTTGCTTCAAACTTTGAGAAATTTTGTAGCAACGCCTTTTGGAAAGGTGCTGGTGTGGGTAGTTACTTTGACACTGTTAGCAGGAGCCTTTATATTAGTAACAGGAGGACTGACTATGATAGCAACGGCTATATGGCCCGTGATAAAGGCAATGTGGGCTATGAACGTCGCATTTATGGCTTCACCTATCGGATGGTTTGTAATAGCTGTAATGGCAGCTGTTGCTGCTGTGATGGCTTTGAAAATGATAATGGACAAGTCGTCTGCTTCTTGGAATGGATATAAGGACAGCATGGCTAATGCAGCCAAAACGAAGGAGGATTTACTTGCAAAGCAGGAAAAAGGAATAAAGCTGACAGAAGAAGAAACGGAATCTTTGAACAAGGCGCTGGCTACACTCAAAGGCGGATGGGATGAGTATTACAATTCTCTGTCTCCGATTGAGAGGGCGATGACCAACATAGGAACTATCTTTGAAGCGATTGGTGAGATGTTCCAGTATTCGGATACGGAGTTTATCGGAATGTCGGAAGGGATGGCTGAAAGACTTAAAGAGATGGGCTTGTATGAGTTTGCCATCAATGTAGGTGAGTGGATAGTAGCGATAAAGAATTTCTTTGCCGGACTGTGGGAAGGCTTACAGCCATTAATCACTACTTTCAAAGAAATATTCAATACGTTGAAGGATTCATTTATGGCGATTTGGGACACGCTTAAATCTGCTATCGAATCCATATTCGGTTCTTTTAACGCAGGAGGACAGGAGATGAGTTCATTTGCCAACATAGGTAAGACGGTAGCCAAGATAATAACGATGGCGTTTAAGCCTTTGGTTTGGATACTGCAACTGATAGCATGGGTAATCAGGAATTTGGTTGTCCCTGTCATACAGTTTTTTATAAAGATAATGACACCATTCTATGCAGCTATCGTTCAAGGAATCAAGTGGATTATTCAGGGGATGGTTTGGCTGAATGACCGGTGGGATGCAATTTGGAACGGTCTGTGGGGTGCTATCAGCTGGCTGTGGGACAAGTTTGTTGGCTTCTTGGGATGGTGGTTAAGCCTGCCGGGTAGATTCCTGCAATTCGGGATTAACATAATGAAGGGATTGTGGAACGGATTCAAGTCCATGTTTCCGGCTATTGCAGAATGGATAGAGGGAATGGTGAACAAGTTCGTTGGCAAGATTCTCGGAATGATTGACAAGATAAAGAACGGATTGAAAGCAGCGTGGAACTGGGTAACTGGTAACGATGATACCACTCCGTCAGCACAACCGGCAGCAGTAACCGCAAGCGGAAGTGTTGTTCCAATGCCGATGTCCTTTGAGCCGTCTGCTATCGGAGGAATGATGGCAAATAATTTGGGTCAGCAATGGCAGCCAAGTTACATGCCGAAGGGAGCTACCGAGAAAGTAACGGATAAGAGAACAGAGCAGGTAAACGTTACACTCCAAATAGATGGTGACAAAGTGGCAGATGCGATGATAGACAAGTTGGACATGAAAAAAGCAAGGAATAACGAATGACACTGACAACGACAGAAGGCAAGCTCTTTATGGTACTTGTGTCCAAACCGGAACACAGGCTTGAAATACAGTTTGTCCCGCCGGAGTTGAGCATACAGAGGCAGGCAAGTACGCAGTCGGTACAGATAGTTGGCAGAAATAATCCCCTCTATCAATACACGGCAGGAGAACGGCTGCTTAATTTCAAGCTTGACTTTCATGCAGACGAGGAGGACAGGACAGACGTTATTCAGAAATGCAGGTGGCTGGAATCACTGGCCTACAATGATGGTTATGCCAATCCGCCGGAGAGACTGTTTCTGTCATGGGGAAGCCTTTTTACCACCGAGCTTTGGGTAGTGAAGGGAGTAAATTACACGTTAAGTCAGTTCCATGCAGAGAAGGGATTTTTACCATGTCAGGCATTTTTGGACTTGTCGCTGGCTTTGGATGTGGATACGGATATTAAGAAGTCTGATTTAATTTACTGATTATGGAGATTGAATTAAGAGACAATAATTTATTCATTACCGGTCAGATACTCGACTTTGGAGGTGATGAGCAGATACTCATAAGGGAACTGTTGAAGATACAGCCAAAGAATGAAGACCGGTATCACATAGTCATTGAAGGCGACAGGCTGGATAAGCTGGCGTATCAGTATTACAACAATATCGTTGAAGATTCATCGAAATACTGGTGGCTGATAGCGGATGCCAACGATGTTTTTAATCCGCTGGATTTAAGCGATTTTGTAGGAAAAGAAATTTTAATACCGGATTTGCCGAGAATCAGGTTACAGATATATGATGTGATTGGATAATGGATGCACCGATAGTACGGATACATATTGCACATAATGAGCGGGATATTTCAGACCGCATAGAATCGTTTTCCTTTGAGGACTGCATCAAGGAAGATGACATTGTTACGCTCAAAATAAAGGTAGGTTATGTACTCGATACGGCAGACGATGCTGACTTTATCACAGGCAATATGATTCGATTTCAGTTCGGTTTTGCAGGCAAGCAACTATCGACACCCGGACTTGCAAAGATTTCTGATGTAGAAGTTACATACGCAGACAGGATTTCGATGACCGTCAAAGCGGTAGCAGTATCCAACTTAATGAAGAAGAAAGCCGTTCTTGGCGGTATTAACGGCAAGTCTGCTTCCGATGTTATCAAAGAGTATGCTGCACAGAATCACATGAAATACAAAATTGACGAGCCTACACAGAAGCATAAGAACATGGCGATAACCGGAAATACGTTTGAGACTTTACAGAAATGTGCAGCCCTCGAACCGTCCGGAGATTATGTCTGCTATGTGAAAGGAGATACTATCCATTACGAAAGAAGAAAATATGATGCACCGTCTTCACTCACTTTCACATACGGACAGCCGGGATTTATTTCTTTTTCCCCAAAGTGGAAAGAAGTAACATCGAAAGGAGGAGCGAATAATACGGTAGCAGTATCGGTTGACCCGAAGACAAAAGAAACGAAAGAGGAAGCTAAAAAAGCGGATTCAAAGGAACTCGGCGTGAACACAGTAATGATAGCCGGTAATGAACGTGATAGGGCGAAGGGTAGAGGTAAAGCTACTGTATCGGCTGATGCGCTTCCGGAAGACACCAAGAAAGAATCAGTGAAAGCAGTAGTAGCCGTTCCGGATGCCGGAAAAACTACGGCAAGCGGTAAGGAGAAGAATAAGGCAAAGGTATTACAGGCTTCCCTTGTTCTGAATGGAAGTCCTTTAATCACACCTAATTCCGTAGTTACGATTATGAATGTAGCTCAAAGACATTCAGGCAACTGGCTTGTAGAGAAAGTAAAGCATGAGATTTCAGCAGGAAGTCCTTACAAAACGACTTTGGAGCTGACAAAGAACGGGGTAAATAAAGCTTCGTCCAATACGACCAAGAAAGCGGATACGGTAAACAATACGGAAGGTCCGAAAGAGCAGGTAAAAATTCACAGAATAGCAGCACAGGAGAACAAGAGATGAGCAAGGAATATCCATACAGATACAGAGGGTTTGTGGTAGATAATGAAGACCCTGAAAACAGATGTCGGTTAAAGGTGCGTGTTCCGCAGGTCTATGGAGATTACGTTCCCGACTACTGGGCGGAATCTGTTGGAATACCTTGTGGAAGCAATGCCGGGCTTGTACTGATTCCGCAGGTAGGAGACTGCATTTGGGTGTCGTTTGAGATGGGAGATATTGACTACCCTGTGTGGGAGTACGGATGGTTTGCAGACGGCGATTTGCCGGAATCAGCAAAGAACAATGGAAAAAAACCTACGAATGTCGTTTTACAGGCATATAAAGGTCACAGGATAGAGTTGGACAATAAGGATAACTCTATATCCATTAAGACGAAAAGAGGGCTTACAATGAAGCTGAAAGAGTCAGGAGGCATATCTATTGACGGGCTTGACCAAGCAGTAGATATTCAGGCAGGTTCAGCCAAATTGAAAATAAAGGACAGTACAATTTCTTTGGTAGCAGGTAAGATTGAGCTGGGAGGTTCGATGAATGTTTTATACAGTTTAGTCCCAAACGCTCCGGTTATTACGAATGTTGCACAAATTGGAGTGTCTAAAAAAGTAACGGTATTATGAGTACGATAGCACGGCCAAATACGCAGGTTTTTCTCGGTGAGGATATTTATATCGGAATGGAAATAAATATCTTCTACGAGGCTTTGCAGCGGGGATTGCAGAGCCACCCTGAAATTCAGACAGTACTGGATGCACCGTTCAAAGCGGTAGAGATAGTCTATCAGATGATGGAGCCGATAATGACCGCGTATAACATCATTACTGACACCAATTTGAAATTAAAGAAAGCGAAGAGGGTATTGGAACTGGCAGTGAAAGTCTATAACATGCAGGTAACAGTACAGACAGGATTGCTTGCTACTTTTCCGATAGCCGGTAACGGCGCTCCGATGGCATTTCCCGGAGGTGCAGTACTGGCGCCATTGTCGGCAGCACTGGAAACAGCTACTACGGCTCTCAATCAGGTAGAAGACACGCTGGATGAATTGATGACAGCGCTGGTAGAAACGACAACGAAATTCAAATCGGAGTGTGAACGAGTTCAGGCTTTGGTTATGGATACGATTATAGAAGCCGGACATTTCAGTATAGAACTGGAAGCGATACCGGTAGATGAGTAGGTTTTAACCTTTGTCCGGTTATTGGACAAAGCAAATATTTTGGTAACTTCCAAAATATTTAATATATTTTGTTCCACGTGGAACAATTTGTTAAAAATGAGACAGTTATGATAACAGCAATGAAGGACTATTTAGGTGTAGGTGCAAAGTATCCGGTACAGACAGTGAACGGAAAAATGCGGATTACCGAAAAGGAGACACTGGTAGAGCAGAGCATTTTTATAATACTTTCCACTCCGGTAGGCAGTCGCTTTATGCTGCCTGAATTTGGAAGTCGTGTAGAGGAATTGATATTTGAACAGAACGACATCCTGTTACAAAACATGCTACGGCTGTACATAGCGCAGGCATTGGAGAACTGGGAAAAAAGAATTAAGTTTGTCGGAGTGAATTTCAGCATAGAGGAGGAAACTATCTTGTGTACAATCAATTACAAACTTCTCTACGGGAATGAAATTCAGTCCTACATATATCCGTTTTATAGACAGTTAAAGTGGTAAGAATATGGCATTAACGAATCCGTGGGTCAGGTACATTGACCGGACATATCAGCAGATAAAAGACAGGGTAATAACTACCCTGCATAATTTTGTGCCGGAGATAACCGACCACACAGAGAGCAACCTGTGGATTAAGATGATTGGTATTTGGGCAGGCCTTACCGAGCATCTTAACTATTATATAGACAATGCAGCAAGGGAAGTCTTCCTGCCACAGATGAGACAGAGGTCTTCGGCTTTGAAAATGGCTGCTACCTTTGATTACCGTGTGAAGTCTGCTTCGGCAGCTTCGGCGGATGTAACGTTTTATCTGAATGAGAAAGCCGGTACGAATGTGATTGTTCCTATTGGTACGATGCTTGCAACAGAGGACGGGATACCGTTCAGAACGATTACCAGTTGTGTTATTCAGGCAGGCAAATTGGAAGGAACGGCACAGGCGGTTCAGCAGACAGAGATGAAAAGTATTGTTTTGGGGGTGAGTAACGCAGAACCTAATCAGCAATACGTTATAGGTAAACGGATAGCTGACGGTTATTCTGAAATACACGTAGGAATTTTAGGGTGGGAATTTGTTGAGACTTTCGTTTATTCAGGTCCGAACAGCACTCATTTTCTCACTGTAAGCAATGAATACGAAGAAACGGTAGTAAAGTTTGGTGATGGAATAAACGGAATGATACCGGAGGCAGGAGCAAATATACTGTGCGACTACTCCGAAACAAGAGGAATAGAAGGCAATGTAGCTGCCGGAGCAATCAATAACATTATATCTACTTTAACCGTTCCAAACAGTATATCGGGAAGTCCGGTTATTGTTACGGTACTCAATCCGAAACGCTCGTCAGGAGGCACGGATATAGAATCATTGGAAGATTTGAAAAAGCATATACCTCTTTCAGTAAAGACACTGTCAAGGGCAGTTACGTTTGATGACTACCGTTCAATAGCGATGCTTGTTCCCGGAGTAAAAGATGCACGGGTTGCTTTCAAGTGCGGTAAGACGGTAGATGTTTATGTAATTCCAAACGGCGGGGGAACAGCTTCGCAGGAACTATTAGATAGGGTACACGATGCTTTCTACGATGATACCCGGATGGTTACTACCGAAGTGAGGGTTTTACCTGCTACCGAAGTTCAGCTCGTACTGGATTTGACAGTTATGGCTCTCCGTTCATTCAGCAGAACCAATGTAGAGACGGCAGTAAGAAAAGCAGTAGTGAAATATATTAACGAAGGCTTGCGGGAGATAAAAGGCTCGCTTGAACTTGGCAATCTGTATGAAGTAATTGAGGCAGTTACAGGAGTAGATTACTCACTTGTCAATACGATGAATATTATACCATTCTCACGAGTGCTGTACGGTACTCACGATTTGGTTGCACAAATTGATGTATTGGAAGGCAGTACGGGAACGCACAGGTGGACACTTCAATATACGAATGCAGACGACTTTGTATTGCAGAGGGATGGCGTATTTGCCGGAATCTACACGCCTAATACATGGATTGAGAAAGAAGAGTTCAGGACAAAGTTGTTTCCTAATTCGTATGAAGCTGGGGATTCATGGGAATTTTATACTTATGCTTACGGTCAGTCTGTTCATTTGGAAGAAGTGGCCGTGATAAGGTTGGAGAATGAGAATTTTAGGTTACAGGTTATAGGCGGATTGTAATGGCTGGATTTGACTGGAAAGTGAAGAATATAGTGTTTGGCCTGTTTAGCCGGATGGACGGCTTGACAGACACAAACAAGCGGTTGATACCTACGGAGACAGAGCCGAAGGGTCAGCTGCAACGCTTCAATGAGAATTTGGCTGCCGAGTGGGACAGTGAGCTGATGCCTGCCATTCATAATTTGTTGGATAATACGTTTATTCCGGCTACCGCTTACGACAGATTTATTCCATACTTGGAAGACTTGTTCGGAATACCCACTCTGTCGCAGGACTTGAACATAAGAAGGCGGATATTGAAAAACGTTCTTCCGATGTACAAGGTGAAGGGAACATTGAGAAGTTACAAGATATTATTTCGACTGTTAGGGTTTGACGATGTAGAGGTGATTCCGATTGAAATGAAAGATGGGTTGGATAGTTCGTTTTTCCTGTTTGACAGTGAGGCAAGAACTTTCGACAGCCGTGCAGAGTGTTACCCGTGTACTTATTACAGGCTAATACTTACAGGAACTAGGCCTTTGACAAAAGAAATGTATGACTTTATAAAAGAAGTTGTAGGTATAGTAGAGCCGATAAATGCCAAGCTGTGGGAAATTTACTATAACGGTCACAGGATTTTATTTGACATATTTATTAGTACATTTGGCGATGAGATTTATATCACGTACAGGGATGGTATAAATTTCAGGCTTGAAGATAACGGAGATTTGGAAATTTCAGGAGATATTCAGCATAATGTGGAGATTATAGATAACGGAGATTTGATTTATCCGACCATAGAATAAAAGATATATGGCAGAAGTAAGATACAATTTAGGGAATGTTTGCGCTTTAATACGAAGTGAGTTCCCGCCAATGGAAGAAGACGGTGTAACCGAGAAAAGGTACATCCTTTGGGCGCAGCCTGTCGCTGCTCCCAATGAATCATACAGCATCAAGTACTACGATGGTTACTTGGATGCGTGGATTCCTTTGATGGGCGTTACACAAGGACAGTGGGATGCGCTGATTGCCGTACTGTTTGGTAATTTGGGTATTCCGGATTCAGGGCAGGTGCAGAATGATTTGGGTGCGGCTAATATCTACGCACTGTTGAAGCTGGCTAATTTACCCCAAAAGATAGCTCCGTATCCGATTGCTGCCTTTGAAACGGTAAGTTCATTCAATAACGTAACGGTAGCAGCCGAGCCTTTTGAGATTGTTTGGGATGCAGCACAGAAAAGATTCTTTGTCAAGAAAGGGGGAAACTATTTTGCCAAATTTTCCAATCAGGAATATTACTCGAATGATTTGTTTGAAACGAAACAGGGTATTCTGTTTACGATGGACAAGGGCAACGGTAACGGACGGTGGCTGTATGTGTTCAACGGAGAAGAATTAAGAGGGGTAAAGATAGGATTGGAAGAAGCTCCGAAAGAAGATGGAAAACGGTATGTAAGGGATGGCTTCAATGAGAGATGGGAAGAGATTACGCTTAACCCTCCATATTTGCGATTTGCTTCCGGTACATTCAATTTTGAGGCTGCCGGTGGTACTTCTCCGCTTGGAGTAGAATCCAACGTAAATGAGTGGTTTATTGATGGCGGGTATGTACCGCCTGCTGCCCCTGCTTTGAATTTTGAAGCAGCTGCTTTGGCGATGGCGCAGGCCGGGGAAACAAAGAATCTTGGAATAACAGGGAATGTTAATTGGAGTGTAGAAACGGTGTAAAAATAAGAGATAAAAATGGGAAGTTTCAGTAACAGTTATAGCAATAGCTTTGAGGTAGCCGGAGTAACTCCGCCTACGCCCGGTGAGTGGCTGACAGTAAATCCGCTTGCAGGTTCAAACAACGGTACATTAGCATTGACGGCGCTGCCAAATACGGGAAGGAATCCGAGAAGCAAGCAATTAAGAGTTTATTCTTTAACTCCGGCATTGGAGGATTTCTATACGGTATCACAGGCAGGAAAGCCTGAATTTCTTACTGTCTTGGCAATCAATGTCGATAAGGATGCTACGGTAGTGAACATACCGTTTACGTCTAATACGAGCAAGATAAACAGCATATCGGCAGGTTCGGGAAGTATATTAGGCACACTTCCATCCACGTATTCGGCTAATGGTTCACCGGCAACATTCGGCACGACGCTACCCGGAGACCCCGGAGCTACGGCTCAATTTGACGGAATTAATTCAATACCGTGTTCGGCTAATGCTGGTTCAGGTGAGCGTACACAAACACTCACTATTACTTTGAACAGCGGGGCAACCATTCAAGTGGTTATTACACAGGAAGGAAGCGATGCGGATATTTTAGTATCCCCGACATTGTTAGGATTAGTGGCAGCCGGTACTGCACAGAATGTAAACGTAACAAGCAATACGACTTGGTCGGTTGATTAATTTATTTGGTTTTTGATTTTAAACAATTAAGGTATATATTTGCGCAATGCAAAAAGTAGAATTAAAAAATAGTAAATAATGGCAAAAGCAGCATGGTGCAGTACCTTACCCATTTCAGGTACAGGAAATGGAACGGTAGCAGTTAGCGGTTCAGCTCATACAGGGAGAAAACAGAGAAGTACGATTTTGACTTTTTCTGCATCAGGCGCTACCAATCAGACAGTAACGGTTAATCAGGCTTCGCCGGGTAATGTAACTACAATGAGTACGCCGAGTACGATAATAGCCAAGGGCGGTGGAAGTATTATCGTATCGGGAACTTCCAACAGTACGACACTGACATTCGGTATTTCGGGAACAGGCTTCTCGACATCGACTCCGCAGATTTCAACAGATGGTGGCTCTACATGGACAGGTATTACTTCGGGAACAGATATCAGCGAAGACCCCGGAGCAACTGCTACCTACCAATGGAGAATTACGGTAACAGCAACAGCCAACCCTGATACGACATCAAGGTCGGCTACATTGACAGTGACTCCGGAGAAGGGTACAGCAGTAACAGGTACGATAATTCAATCAGCCAGTGAGATATTTTGAGCGTAACTCCGACTACGATTAACTTGGTAGCCGCAGGAACAGCTCAAAATGTATCAGTAACGAGCAATACGACTTGGTCGGTTGCATAAAAAACAAAGAGCTTAATAGATGGCTACAAAAACAATATCTTGGGGAGACGGTACAGGTCAGTATATAACCTGTACCTACGCTTCTACTTCCGGTAATCAGACTGTGGCTATATCTTCTGATGCGAACACATTAGCTACATCAAGGCAGAAAATTTTAACTTTTTCGGCAACGGGAGCAACAAGTAAAACAGTAACAGTGAATCAGGCAGGTAAAGCTGGTTCATACAGTAACAGTTTCAGCAATTCATTTTTTTAACGAAGAATTAGACGATACGCTGTAATAATTGAGAGAAATTGTTCGGCTATCGAAAATAAAAAATAGATAAGTCGAACAATTTTAATTTTAAATTATTATGGCAACATTAAGAACGAAAGCTGATTTGATTTCATTCATTCAGTCGAAAGTGTATCAGAACACTTCAAACGCGGTAACAGGGCAAATGGCGCAGGATGCTATGCTGGACATGGTAGAAGCGATTTTCGGCGGGGACTTGGCTTCCACTTCGGAAGTATTAACCGGAGAAATCTACAATGGTAAACCGGTTTATTCGAGACTGTTTACAGGGGGTGCAGTAAACCATGGAGATGATATTACGATACAGGGAAACCTCGGCTTTACTATCGATCGTAATGCTATTTGGATTGATTACTCACATTCATCTATGATGTCTATAACACCCGGTGTCTGTTTTTCACTGCCCGGATTCATAATCATTAAAGAAATCAACACGCCTAACGGAAACTTTGAAATATTTTGGCAGGCAGCAGCCTATATAGATTCGTATTTAGTTGTTCTTAAATATACGAAGTAGTATCAGTTCTTGGTGTATTTAATCCATACTTTGTAAGTACCGGAAGATTTTGAGCCGATACTTATATAGTCAGTTAAGTCGCCTTTGTCATAACCTGCTTCAAACACAGATGTCTGTGCAACTCCAAGAGCATCGTAAACATAAGGTATAGCCATCCATTTGCCGGTGTCGGCATACTGAATATAGGGTTGAATAAGAAACAGGTTGGAAGTAGTTGTCATGCCAATAATAACGTTTACAGTATTTCCTCCTGCTATTGAACCTGTAAACAGTCTCGAATAAACCGGTTTACCGTTTTACACTTCATTTGTCAATACTTCCGAAGTGGAAGCGAGGTCTGGACCATACAGGTTATCGACCAACTCGTTAATCGCATCTTGGCACATCTGTCCTGTGATTGCGTTACTCGTGTTCTGATAGACTTTGCCTGCTACAAAGCTAAGCAAGTCCGATTTTGTTCTTAATGCCATATTCTTACTTATTAAAAATTAATTACCAAAAACTATTACTGAACGCCGATGTATTGAATGATGCCGGATTGGGATTACCCGCCTGCGAAGCATAAACATCAGACTGCGTTATATTCTCCGTTGACAGCCTTAATACATTCTGCCTTGTTCCTGAACCCGGATTAGGAGTAGAACATGTCACCGTTACCCGCCACATATAGGCTGCGGTTGCACCGGGGTCTCCGCTTATGTTAGTTCCCGATGTTATGTTTGTCCACGTACTCCCTCCGTTGGTGGAAATCTGCGGGTTTGAGAATGTAAACGCAGCATTGGTACAGACAAAGCCCATCCTCTGCTGATTACATGTCCCTGTTACCAGAGTAGAACCACCGGCTGCCGGAATTAACGCATGGTCGCTTGAAGCCGTCAATATATTCCCCGGACTTGCCTGATTAACCGTTACTGTCGTCTTTTATACCCATCTGACGATGCCGCCGAAATGCCTGGTGGACAACCTGGGCGCTGCCGCACAAACTACATACACAAAAAAGGACAACACCAAGCAATGTCGCAAGCATGGAAGTACCAACGACCCAGATGTCTGTTACGTAACTAGCCACTTCCCTAGCTATCAAACGGTCCAA
>LSPZ01000046.1_pt1 | contig 27476 bp, 24 predicted proteins | sample 651281 | NCBI WGS metagenome assembly LSPZ01 (sample SAMN04438313, study PRJNA306036) | termite gut metagenome | isolation source: viral DNA filtered from gut of termites from termite colony 2 | host: Coptotermes formosanus | place: USA: New Orleans, Hayne Blvd. | collected 2013-06-18
GCTGTTTTGTAAGAAACTTTAATTTTCACTTCGTCGTCTTGAGTTAATAGTTTGGGACTCAAAAGTTCCGCTTTAAAATCCTCCACCACTGATGACCTATTAACTTCATTGTTGCTACCTGTAGAATTTAATGCGTTGACGTTCTCCATACTGTATTCATTAGCGACATCTTCTGGTGCGCCGTATGCTACAATTTTGCCTTTATCTATCATAATCGCCTTATTACAATACTGACGTACCGCGGCCATGCTGTGCGTCACAAGAACAACAGTCTGATTTGCATCTTTGCGAATTTTGTCAAAATAATCGTTACACTTACGTTGAAACGATTCATCGCCGACAGCTAAGACTTCATCAAGTACCAAAATATCCGACTCGGCACGAATCGCAATTGAGAACGCCAATCTAACTTGCATGCCGCTAGAATAATTTTTTAGCTTTTGGTCCATAAAATCATGTAACTCGGCGAAGTCAACGATCTCGCTATACATAGCATCAACTTCTTCGTTCGAGAAACCGAGCATCGCACCATTCATATATATATTTTCACGACCAGTAAGCTCTGGGTTAAAACCAACACCTAATTCAATGAACGGAACCAGCGATCCATTGATCTTTACGCTGCCTTTCTCGGGAGTATATATGCCAGCCAAGGTTTTTAGAAGCGTTGATTTACCGCTACCATTGCGTCCGACAATGCCGAAAAAGTCCCCCTTCTCGATTTCAAATGAGATGCCGTTTAATACTTTCTGCTCGGTATATCCTTTTTTGCCCTTGATGAGGTTAATGGCAACTTGTTTTAACTCCGAGGAATGCTCCTTGGGTAATTTAAAACTCTTGTGCAGGTCTTTTACTTCGATTGCAATTTCTTTAGTCATACTATTTTCTCCTTTTTGTAATATGCATTTTTCGCATATTATTTTTTCTTGGAGTGCCCTTGCTTTTTTCACTTCCATGTGCTACACTATTGTTTGCAATCGTACGATGGCCAGAAACGCCTAAGGATTTATCCGACCGCAAAACCTGGCCTTTTTTGTATTCAAATAACAAATCCGCCAAATGCACATTTATAAATACAATTTTACTGCGATAGCCAGCACTCAATAGTCTTGAATAGCTGTATGAATTCGGGATAATGATTTTCGCCAGTTTGTGCTGCTCGTCAATATAATCGTATAATTCTAAAAAGTCTCCGTCTCCAGACACAAATATTGCCTTATCGTACTCTTTTATCAATCTAGCAGATGACCATACTGCTATATCAATATCAACATTTCCCTTTATAATTTCTTTTTCTTTGACTTTTATCACGGTAGTCTTTTTAAAGACTACCTCAAAGCCGCATTTTTGCAGGTATTCATACAATTTTTCATTCTCCTTGAGGTAACCGAGAAAAATATAAGCCTTGCTAACATCATACTTTTGATACAGATAGTGTCTAAATTTCTTGTAATTTAAACTTTTTCCTACATATACTTTCTTCTTGCCACGGATAATGTCTGTTTTGATTGCCTTATTTAAGTTTTGGCCATCAATAAAAGCATAGTTATTTTTAGTCATTATATTTGCTCCGCAAATTTCTTAGAATTTTTTCGGAAATAGAATGCTGCTAAAACGATAAGTACTAACACAATAATTATTGGTATAATTTGAACGAGTGGATTATGTATATACGACCAGATAGTGTCTGTGCCATCGTAAACGACCAAATAGCGCATGTCCTGGATAATTTGCGCCATCGGATTTAATAGTAACGCCTTTGCGCCAATCGCTGACACAGCCGCCACCATCGTGATCGGATAGATAATTGGTGTAGCGTAAAATGCGCCTTGCAACAGCACTTCCCAAATATGACCGATATCACGGAATTTCACATAGATAGTCGATAACAACAACGCGAGCCCCAAGGCAAGAACATACAGTTCAATAAGCACGGGTATTGCCAACAGGATATGCCAATGAAAATCCACGCCATTTAAGACAGCAAAAAGTAGTACTACCACCAGACTAATTGCGAGGTTGATCAACGCCGAAACGGTTGCCGAGACCACTATTATATATTTTGGAAAGTTGATTTTACGAATCAAGTCACCCCTGTTAACAATAGCTGCCATGCCTTGACCGGTTGCTTCTGCAAAAAATGACCAGAGTGTAATGGCTAGGAGTAATGACACTGCAAAGTGTGGAATTCCTGCGCCAAATTTCAGGAAGTGAATAAATACAACGTACATAATCGCGAATAGCAATAGGGGTTTCAGAACCGACCACAACATACCTAAGGCCGATCCTTGATAACGTAACTTAAAGTCTGTTTTGACTAATTCTTTTAAAAGAACCCTGTTTCGCTGGCTCAACACATTTGGAATTTTCATACCCATACATTGTACCATGACAGAGGGAGAAACCAAATACTATGGTATACTATTACCAGAGTAAATATGAAGAATTCCAAGATTTTATTAGACCTCCAGCTGGCGTATAGCGCAGAGTTATTGCGGGCCAAAAATCCCAAGGGATTGATATTCCCATTCTGGTCATTCGCACAGAGCATACAGGCACTAAGGGTGCGATACATCTATAAAAAGATGAAAGGGACGGAAACAAAACCAATCTGGTTATACTCTGATCGAGTTGACGCTGGCGGTGATAATGCCGAGGCTTTTTTCAAATATTGCGTCAAGGCTCGGCCTGATATTGAGCATGTTTTTATCATCAACAAGAATTCACCTGATACCGCACGATTGCAGAAGCTAGGACGAACTGTCGAAGTAAAGAGCTTCGATCATAAACTAATGTTTTTACTAGCAGATAAATATTTCCTGTCTCACCCAGAAACATGTTTCATTAACCCATACGGGTCCAAGAAAAATTGTTACGAAGACCTGATTGACGTTGATTTGATTTTTCTACAACACGGCATCACCCAGAACGACCTTTCGGATTGGCTTGGCAAGGATAAAATGAATTTTTCACTGATTGTCACGGCAGCACAGAAAGAATATGATTCATTTTTAGACGCCCCATATGGCTACACTGCCAAGAACCTCGTCAAATGTGGCTTCCCGAGATTCGATAAACTCGAAAATAAACCGGCGAACAAGATTATTATCATGCCGACTTGGCGTCAAAATCTGGCTGGAAAAGAAAACCACCGAACAAATCTGCGTGAATATAGTCCTGAATTCAAAAACAGCAAATATTTTAAATTCTATAACAACCTAATCAATGATAAACGCATCGTCGAAGCCATGCGCAAATCTAATGTTAAGGGCGAATTCTATCTACACCCATCCCACGAGGCGCAAACTGGTGATTTTAAATCCAACAGCACATTCAAAGTCATGACCCCGCCCTATAATTACGCTAAGGCCTTCAGCGAAGGCAATCTGTTAGTAACTGACTATTCCAGCGTGGCGTTTGATTTTGCCTACCTGCAAAAACCGGTGCTATATTGCCCATTTGATCAAAAAGAAGTCTATGGTGGCAATCACATTTTTACTAAAAACTATATTTCAGCCGAGAAAGATGGTTTTGGACCAGTGGTTACAGATTATGAATCTACCGTCGACGAAATCCTGAATTATATTAAAAGTAATTTCAAAAATCCCGAGAAGTACCAAAAACGCATTAGGAAGTTTTACTTTCACCACGATCGCGGAAATTGCGAACGTTTATTGAAAGCCGTTGAAGCATATATCAAACACTAGATTTTACGAACCTTTATTTTTATGATAGAATCATAGACATCAGGTTGTTCCGAGCGATCGAAACGAAAGTTTTGCTGGCGCGCCACAATGTGATCAACTATCTATAAACACAAGGAGGATATATGTGCGGAATTGTTGGTTACATTGGTGGGAAGAATGCGCAAGATTATTTGGTAAGTGGGCTAAAGCGACTCGAGTATCGAGGCTATGACTCGGCCGGTATAGTAACGTTTGGCACTAAACCCACTCTGTTACGCGCCAAAGGTAAGATTGCTGAACTCGAATCACTAGTCAAGGAAAACCCAACCAAGGACCATGTAGGTATCGGTCACACCCGTTGGGCCACCCACGGCGAACCGTCCATCAAGAACGCTCACCCACACCAGGCTGGCGATATTTACCTAGTCCACAATGGTATCATTGAAAATTACAAAGAGTTGAAAGCCAATCTCAAAGGGCATAAGTTTATTAGTGACACCGACAGTGAAGTTTTGGCTGCCCTGATTGATTCATTCTACGACAAGAAAACCAAGTTGGTTGATGCCGTAATGCAAGCTCTCCAATTGGTAATTGGTACATATGGTATTGCGGTGTCTTCGACGCGCGAACCAGAACAAATCGTAGTAGCACGCCTCGGCAGCCCATTAATCATTGGCGTCGGCGCAAATGAGACTCTAGTTGCCAGTGACGCAAGCGCCCTTCTTGGTCACACCAAAAATGCAATTTATCTGAACGACGGCGAAATTGGCGTCATCACCACTGATGACATCGACCTATATGATCTGAATAACCATCCAATTACGCCAAAGGTCGAAGAAATTCAGGCCGATCTAGCATCAATTCAGAAGGGTGGCTATGACCACTTCCTGTTAAAGGAAATTATGGAACAGCCTAATAGTTTGTCCGAGACTTTACGCGGTCGCATTAATTCCGATAGCAAAACAGTCAAACTTGGCGGTATCAACATGACACCGACCGAATTACGTAACATCCAACACATTGTCATCGTCGGTTGTGGCACCGCCTACTATGCTGGGTTGCTGGCTAGTTACTACATTAACCAAATTGTCGAAGATATCACGATCGAAGTTGTTATCGCATCCGAATTCCGCTACAAAGCATCTTATCTGCCAAAGAACTCGGTTGCTCTGATTGTCAGTCAATCTGGTGAAACGGCCGACACGTTGGCTTGTATGCGCGAGATTCAAGCCCGCGGCGTTCGTGCACTCGGTATTATCAACGCAGTTGGTTCGACTATCGCCCGCGAATCGGACGGTGGCACTTACGTCCACGCTGGACCCGAAATATCTGTGGCTAGCACCAAAGCCTTTACCTGCCAAGCCTCCGCCATGTTAATGTTTGGCATTATGATTGCTCAGGCCAAGAGCATCAATCCACGCGACACGGTTGCTTATGTCGATGAACTGAGCAAATTACCGAGTGAAATTGAAAAGGTCTTGAAGCTAGCACCAAAAGTTAAGAAAACTGCTGAGAAATACGCTAAGTATGAACACGCCATTTACCTGGGACGAGATACAGCCTATCCGGTAGCGCTCGAGGGTGCGCTGAAGCTAAAGGAAATTTCCTATATCGATGCCAACGGCTACCCAGCAGGTGAACTGAAACACGGGCCAATTTCCTTGGTCAGTGACGATTTCTTCGAGGTATTCGACATCCCAGATGGCGCACTGTTTGAAAAATCCATCTCCAACCTGACAGAAGTCATTGCTCGTGGCGGCCATATCCTGGCTATCACCAATAGTGATAAGAAAATTGATGCTGAAACAGTAATTAAAATCGACACTGACTTGAAGCTGTTAACGCCTCTACTGTTTAACATCGTGCAACAACTGTTGGCCTATTATGTCACCGTCGTCCGCGGTAATGACGTCGACCAGCCGCGCAATCTAGCTAAGTCCGTAACTGTTGAATAAAATCTCCGTTACTTGGCCAGCATATGGTTCGTCTATATTGTCAGCGAAAATTTCCTGATAACGTTGTATGGCAGTTTTTCCGTCACCATCTTTCATATAATACGATTCCCTAGCAAGACTAGATATATTAGAGTTATCGCTTTTTAGACAGCTTAGACCAATTAACAACGCAAACAAAAAATAATCTGCGTACGTTTTGCATAGTTCGTTTTTATCAAATAGTTTTCCCTCAGAAAAATGATCCCATACATCATTAGACACTTGCCTCATAGCAACCTCGCTATTTTGTTCATCAACATTAGGGTGCGTCTTTTGGTAGTCGAGTTTATAATGTTTGGCGTCTTCAAATTTTTCTCTCTCAAGATACTGCGTAGCTCCTATGCATGAGTTCTGAATCCTGTCAATCGCACTACACAGCTCCACATATTCCCTGCTCTCGCCATCAAGGTCAAGCATGTCAAGATTTTTACCATGGTATCTCACAATATCAGCAATAAACGACACCTGCCTAGACTGTGGTAGTTCGCCAGTTTGGACTAATGCATCAATATACTCCCCGCCTAGAACTTGGTGGTTTGCGCCCTCAATTCTATCGTCAAAAGAACTAATCATACGATATTGCCAATATCGACCAATATCATGGAACTTAACACCAACCCTTAACATGTCAGCTTTATCTTGTTCAAGATCAAGGAAATCAACCATCTTGATCGTGTCATCAATATGTCTTAGTTTTTCGGTCATTGCTTCACATTCACCATTAGCAAATTCGCGTTTCCAGTAGCTATCAATAAAATTATCTATGAACGCCTCGGCCTCTTTGATACCGGTTTTCTCGTAATCATTAGACAGATCACCGCTAGGTTGTTCTAGGTATAGATTGTGCTCACTCATATCATCCTCCTTATTTATATTATACACTAATCTTATCGAACCTCATTACGTGACATCTGGCAAAAAGCGTCACAGTAGAGTAAAATATTAGCATGAAGAAACTGATTACGATTATCATCCCGGCATATAATGAGGAAAAATCGTTACCGGCCTTGTTTAATCGCCTCAAAAACTTGGTCGATACCAATCGTGATTATGATTTCGAGTTTTTGTTTATAAATGATGGTTCGAAGGATAAAACGCTCTCGATTTTACAAGAGATATCAAAAGACAACCCGCACATTTCTTACCTCAACTTTTCCCGCAACTTTGGCAAGGAAATCGCCGTGGCGGCTGGTATTGACCACGCCAACGGTGATGCTGTGGTAATTATGGATGCTGATGGCCAAGAGCCCCCCGAGCTCATCCCAGAGATGATCAAATGGTGGGAGAAGGGTTATGATGATGTCTACGCCCGTCGCAAAAAATATCGCGGGGGTTGGTTCAACCATTTGACATCACAACTGTATTACCGAACCCTGCAAAAAACTACACGTGTACCGATTCAGGTCGACACTGGTGACTTTCGACTATTTTCTCGTCGCTGTATCTTAGCGCTGCGCGAATTTCGCGAAGCCGAACGTCAAAACAAAGCGTTGTTTAGTTGGATTGGCTACAAGAAAAAAGAAGTTGATTTCGACCAAGGCGAGCGCAAAGCTGGCGAATCAAAATGGAATTTCTGGTCACGCGTTAATCTGGCAATTGATGGTTTTACTTCTTTCACGACAGCGCCGCTCCGTTTTGTCACGCTGTTTGGTCTGCTTATTAGTGCGGGCGCGGCAGTCTATATTATCGTCGTCTTAATCCAGGCTGCCATGGGCCTGCCCCGCACTGGCGGCTACAACACGTTACTTATCGCCGTACTGTTTTTGGGCGGTATCCAACTAATTGGACTCGGCATCATCGGCGAATATATCGGCCGAATCTTTACGGAGAGCAAAAATCGTCCGCTCTATCTGGTCGAAGAATATCATCAAGCAAAGGTGGCAAAGAATGGCGACAAAACCAAGCTCGAAAAATCTGATAAAGAATAAAAAGTTTCGTTTCATCATCGTGGGTGGCACTAACACCGTAATTGATTTTGCATTTTATAATTTATTCAGTAAAGTTTTCGGCCTAATTTTACCGGTCGCCAACATGATATCCAGCTTTATCGCCATGCTATTCAGCTTTTTCATGAACAAAAAGTGGACCTTCCAGTCGAAGGACAAAAACTACTTACGCGAAGTAGTGCTATTCTTTGTGTTCACGATTATCAGCATATGGGTAATCCAAAGCGGCACTATTTGGCTAATCCAACACATATTTGATGGTTGGAACTGGGATGATTTCTGGCTCAAGAATGGCGCCAAGGTTATCGCCAGCGTACCATCGCTAATCTGGAATTACATTACGTACAATAAATTTGTATTCAAAAACAAAGAATAATTAGTCGTGTTATCTCTGTTAAGCTGCTTTAATTTTGGGGCAAATATGGTATAATTATAGTATGAATAACGTTGACGCTAAAAGCCTAGAAAACGCCAAAAGGCTATTCGAATCTGGCGATATTGACCGTATAGAAATCGGCACGATCAAAGGTTTGCAAGACATCCATAGCGCGCTTTTTGGTGGACTATATGGTTTTGCTGGTCAGATTCGCGAGAAAAATATTAGCAAAGGCGGTTTCAAATTTGCCAATTCTTTGTATCTCAAGGAAGCTTTGACAAAAATCGAGCAGATGCCGGAAACCACTTTCGAGGAAGTCATCGCTAAATATGTCGAGATGAACATTGCGCATCCCTTTATGGAAGGCAATGGTCGTGCAACACGAATTTGGCTGGATATGATTTTGAAAAATCGCTTAGGCAAGGTTATAGACTGGCAAAACGTCAATAAAGAGGCTTATTTCTCGGCTATGGAACGTAGCCCGATTAACGATTTGGAACTAAGGGAATTATTAAGAACAGCTTTAACCGACAAGATTAACGACCGCGATGTGATTTTCAAAGGTATCGAGCAATCCTATTATTACGAAGGTTACGAACCTACTAACTAGTGTTTAGTCAGCAATTTTCTTAAGAACGATGTGTCGGTCGCGACCTTCACCCTCGCTGTCAGAGGATAGTGCCGAATAGTCCTGCAAAACTTTGTGGACAACGCGACGCTCAGCAGGGTTCATGGGGCGTAGATCCATTGGCTCGCCAGTTTCCAAAACTTGCTTTGCCCAAGTCTCCGCCTGTTCCGCAATACGGTCATTATGACGGCGCTTGTAATCGGCTATATCCAGATTAATGCGCGTTAGCTCGGCATTTTTTTGGATCAAGGTAGTCCGCACTAAAAATTGCAGGCTACGTAGTGTGTCGCCATTCTTGCCAATTAACAGATTAGATAAATACGTGTTTGGCACACTTAGTTCAATGACGTCCTCGTCAGCCGTTGCATAAACATCAACATTGATGCCGAAAAACGACAGTACGTCCTCAACGTATTTTTTGGCGAATAAAATTGACTCTTCCCTATCCATAAATCCTCCTTACTTTGCCTTAATCCTCCGCACCACGGTCTGACCGCCGGATGGTTTGGGGTTTTTGGCAACGCCACTTTTTTTGTTTTTAGAAGGTTTCCTAACAATAATTTCCGCCTCTTGGGCACTCTTCTCGCGCACTGATTTAACAGCTTTTTTGCCTGATTTGTCGGCAATATCTTCCATTTCATCCAAATCTTTGTTCAGGACGATGTGTTGCTGGATAATGGCGATAAAGGATGTCGTGGCATAGTACAGCATAACCGCGGATGGCAACACCGTACCAATCATAATGGTCATAATCGGGAAAAAGTAAAGCATCTTACCAGTGGTGGCGGCTGCCATTTCGGTCTGATCAACTTCCTTGCCATTGGCGGCTTCTTTGAACATATCGCGCAGCCTTTTCTTGTCTTTCGATTGTGGCATAACTTGCTTGCTCTGATAGAACTGGAACCCAGCCGCCAGCAAAGTGATGATCAGCGCCGCCAAAGAACTTCCGGCCGTTTGCGTCAAATCAACTGCGCCAAAGGCCTTGGGTTGAAAATTCTCTGGGTCATTGGTCATTTGCTTGACACGTTTGAGGTCAGCGACACCAGGATACGGCAAAGTTTTCAGTTTCTTCTCGCGCTCGGCACGAATTTTGACCGCCTGACAGTAAGTTTTCTCGTCGCCCTTATACCCTCCTAAATCCTTCTCACAAGTTGTATCGCCACTTTTCGCGAGCGATTCCGGCACGGCCGGCAGGCTCATATTAAATAACTGGATCACGCCGAAAATCGCGATGAAAATCGGCAGCTGTATAATCAGGACCAGCATTGAACTAAACGGCTTAACGCCCCTCTCTTTGTAGAGTTCCATCATCATCTGGCTCTCTAGCATACGATTGCCCTTGGTCTGTTTCTTGATTTTTTTCAGATCAGGTTGGATTGAACGCATTAACTTTGTCTGATGAAGTTGCTTCTTGACCAGCGGCCAGAGGATAAATCGGATGATAATCGTCAGGATGATAATCGCGACGCCAAAATCGCCAATAAAGTTATAAATTACAGATAATATATTAAAAATGGGTTGCGTCAACAGACGATCAAAAATGTTCATACCTATAGTTTAGCAGACTTACTAGAAAAATACCATTTATTATTTATTCGTGGATAGAATGCGCTTTAATGCCAGCTTCATGCAGGAGCGGGAGTAGTTGAATATTCAGCTCGTCACGCGATGCATCCAGAACTTCGGCCGCATAAACACTTACGACCACATCAATGGGCGCAGAGTCAGACAGTAATGGCCGCGCAATTTCATAGATACGACGACGGACACGATTACGTTTCACAGCGCTCTTGAAGATTTTTTTACTAATCACGACCGACAGGCGTGGATTATGGCGTCGTTCATTAGTCGTCCATTTAACTGCAAAAAATTTACTACGCGCCATTTGACCGTTAGTAAAAACATACTTCAGGCTATTGTGACCATGAAAACGGTATTTTTGCGAAATCATACTAAACTGAAATTTTGTTACGCGCTTTATTACGGCGACGCTTCAAAACGAGCTGCCCGGCCCTAGTGGACATGCGAGCGCGAAAGCCATGCACTCGGGCACGCTTACGGGTCTTTGGTTGGTGTGTTCTCTTTGGCATATGAAACATTGTAGCAGATTTAATCATTTTTGCCAAGTCCGCTCGTAGTGCTATAGTTTTTCCACTAAAATTCACGACATATCCACAGTTTTACAGGGAGAAATCAAAACTGTGGAAAAATCGACCACTAAACGCCCGAAAAGTCTCTGGCCATCCAATTTCCAGATTGGGGGTTGTGGAAAACTCCATAACTTTGTATTATGTTTGCTATGGAGAGAGGACAAGAAGAGGTTTTGTGGCAGACAATACTCGGTGAAATTGAGTTGTCTTTGTCGCATGCTACATTTGCAACTTGGTTCAAGCCGACCGAATTATTGTCTATACAGGGCCAAAATCTACAGGTAGTAGTTAATAACTTTTTCGCTAAAAACCAGTTTGAGAAAAAGTTTGACGACCAAATCAAACGTATTTTAAAGAAAAATGGTTTTACAGAACCGACAATTGAATATGTAATTAAAGGCAAACATGCTGTCGTCAAAGAAGAAATCATCGCAGAACCGACACGAAGCAGCGAACCCGTACACCACGACAGCTCCAAAAACCCGACTGGTTTAAATCCTAAATATCGCTTTGATAACTTTATTGTTGGAACTTGTAACGACCTGGCGCATGCCGCATCGCAAGCCGCAGCATCTATGCCCGGCAAGAAATACAATCCGATTTTTATTTATGGTGGATCTGGACTTGGTAAAACCCACTTAATTCAAGCTATTGGCAACGAAATATTGGCCGAAAAACCAGAGACGCGCGTACTTTATGCCTCTGCGGAAACATTTGGCAATGAATTCATTGATTACGTTCGATTCAAGAAAAATCGCGATTTTGGTAAGAAATATCGCAATGTTGATGTCTTAATTATCGACGACATCCAATTCATAGCTGGTAAGAAATCTACACAGGAAGAATTTTTTAATACTTTTAATTCCCTACACCAACTGGATAAGCAAATTATCCTATCATCCGACAAGCCACCAACAGAAATCCCGGGGCTAGCTGATCGTTTACGTAGCCGCTTTCAAATGGGTATGGCGATTGATGTATCATTACCGGATTACGAAACGCGTTGTGCAATTTTAGAGGCCAAGGCTGCCGCATTGGGTGTTAATTTGCAGATTGAAATAACAGAATTCTTGGCCGACCAGGTTCGTACTAATATTCGCGAACTCGAGGGTGCTTTAAACCAAATTCTAGCTTACTGTGAGATGCGTCGCGAAGAACCAACAATTGAATTAGCAAAAGGACTACTTGGAGATATTAAAAACTCGCGACCAAAACACATCACAGCACGTCAAATTATCGACAAAACCGCTAGTTATTTTGACCTCAAAGCAGCTGACATCTGCAGCCCAGCTCGTGACCGCCATGTCGCTGAACCACGCCAACTAGCAATGTATCTCCTCCGTAGTGAGATGAAAATGAGCTTTCCAAAAATTGCTCGGGAACTCGGCCGCAAAGATCACACCACCGCCATTCATTCAGTTGAAAAAATAGAGCGTGAGTTAAAAATTAACGCCCACACCCGCGAACAAATCTCAGCATTAAGGGAGCGATTGTATGTGTAAAACTTGTGAACAACTTGTTTATAGCCTGCGAAAATCATTTGGAAAGTTTTTAAATGTTTTGGTGGAGAAGTTTAATATTTGCACTTTAGTGTGTAAAACTACCGCCTTTTACACTATTTATAACCAATTGTTTTCACAGGCCAATTTCTTACAACAACCCCTGCAACTTTCGGAATTTTCCCCACTTTCCACACCCCTTACTGCGACTACTAATTTAAATAAAGGAGTAATATAGAATGAAGGTTACACTGACTCAAGAAAATTTATCAAAGGCTTTAAATATAGTCAGCCGCATCGCTAGTAGCCGAACTACACTACCTATTTTAAATAATATATTAATTAAAACCGAAGATGGAAAATTAGTATTAGCAGCCACTAACCTAGAAGTTGCAATTATTGAAAAAATTCCAGCCAAAATCGATCGAGATGGTATATTCACAGCACCATCTAAATTAATAACTGAATTTATCACAAACTTACCAAAAACGAATGTCGAAATTGAATATAACAATAATAAAATAACTATCACAGCTGGTAACTATCGGTCAGTAGTTAATACAATGGCCGCCGACGAGTTTCCTGCCCTACCCGAGCCAAAGACTAGTACTTTCATTAAAATCCCAACCAGCACGTTTAAAAAGGCTGTTAACGGCACGGCGTTGGTGGCTAGTAGTGATACAACCAGACCAATTTTAACTGGTGTTTATGTGCATACATTTAATAATAAATTATACATGGCAGCAACTGACGGGTATCGTTTAGCAGAAAAAGAAATATCACCACTAGATAAGGAAGTTTCTGCGATAGTGCCAGCCTCTACTTTAAATGATGTGGTGCGAATTATTACCGATGATACCGAGGAAGTAATTGTTAATTTTAGCGACGATCACATTAGTTTTGTGGTTGGCGATGCGACAATAACTTCACGATTGATTGATGGTAATTTTATTAATTATCGTCAATTAATTCCCAGCAAAACAGACGTAGTGGCAACACTGGATCACGGTGAGTTTGTACGTATTACCAAAATATCTGAACTATTTGCACGCGAAAGTGCTGGTTCAATTACATTAAAAGTCAGCTCAGATACCTCAACTCTTAGTATCCACTCAATCACATCAGAGCTTGGCGAGAACGATTCAGAAGCAGAAGCGACGGTCAAAGGTGATGGTGTGATTACACTTAATTCGAAATTCCTACTTGATGCACTAAACCAGATCGATGGAGATAATGTAAAATTCCAATTTAGTGGCAAATTGGCCCCTGCTCTACTAACCACTGACGGTGATGATACCTATAAACATATCATCATGCCAGTCAAATCATAGTAGAATAGTAGTATGTTAAAGAAACTACGCGTCCAAAATTTTCGCAAACATGCGGATTTGAGTGTAGATTTCAAACCCGGTATGACGGTTGTTACTGGCACAAACGGCAGTGGTAAAACATCGCTTTTAGAGGCGCTATACATCACACTACAGGGTAAAAGTTGGCGTTCAAACTTTTCAGAAATTTTACGCGACAACGACAATGAGATTTGTGATTGGTGGCGAATCGATATTGAATTTACTGATGGTAAAAAACAAACTACAAAATTCATAAATAATATAAAGAGTTTTGAGATCGACGACCAAACCTATACGCGATTACCAGCGAAATTCAAAAAACCAGTTATTTTATTTGAGCCAAATGACCTACAGTTACTATATGGTTCACCAACCCGGCGACGAGATTTTTTTGATCGGTTTATATCACAAATTGATTCAACCCACTCTGTTAATTTACGAAAATTTGAACGGATTCTACACCAACGCAATAACTTGTTAAAACACGGTGCGACAGCTGACGAACTATTTGTTTGGGATTTACAGTTTACCGATTTATCTGAAAAAATTATTACCCTGCGTGACAAATGGATCAAGGAAATTAACAACAATGTAACCTCGGAATACCAAAAAATTGCGTCCAGTGATGACCAGATTACCATTAAATATGTGGCACCACAAAAATCCCATCAACAGATATTAAATCAACTAAACCAAGATTTCACTGAAAACTGGCCGTATACCAAGGTTGGTCCGCAGACCCACGATATTAAGTTCAAAATTAATAATCATGACGCCAAACTAACCGCTTCGCGGGGTGAAAACCGTACAATTATATTTGCAGTATTGGCGGCGATGACAAAAATCCTAAATCAAACTTTAGATGAAAAAATCTACCTGTTGTTCGACGATATTGATAGCGAACTGGATTCTAAACGTCGCAATGAATTATACAAATCAGATATTTTTGGTGATAACTATTTAATCGCAACGACGATAAAAGCCAACGACAATATTATAAATAATATTAGCCTAACTTAATTAATAGAATACATGTTTGCTTTATTGACCACCACTTTTGGTATATTGGGGTAATCGTCATATTTGAATACCAGGCTCGGTTCAGCGACGATTTTCCACCTATTATCAACCCTTTGTAATATTACACGATGTGAATCAACCATTAATTCTTGCGCTGTTTGTGGTGGTGATAAGGTTGTAATATACCAAGATCCATCCAAAAGTAATTGCCCGTCACTAATTATATATGAATCAATGATTTTATTATATTTGTCTTTAATAACTTGTTGCGCCGAGGCTTTTTCTTTACCTAATAAATCATTTAAGTATTTGTCGGTAAAACCGGGTTCAACCTTTATTTCTTTAGTATCATTATCTACAGAAATAATAATTCTTGAGGTATCAACATTCTTACCAGACGGCGCAACTTCATACTCACCATCCTGTAGGCGGATAGTTTTATTTTTGTCGATTGCCGCTAATTCCCTAGCGTCACCCGTATAATCATGCGTTTCAGCATGCTTGTAAATTTTTACAGACTCGACTTCGTCGGATAAAACAAAACTAACATTCCTGAACGACAACTGCCAGCTTAATACACCGATTCCAATAATCATTAAAATTACCACACACGATATACCGACAATGCGTTTTTTAGTAATCATTCCACACTCTCCTTGAATGGGTTAGTGTAGTCCTCAAATTTAATATCATAATCTCCAGGGTCAAAACCAAGTCCATAAATTGCCTTTATAGCAAGGTTGCGATAACCTGCACGATGTCCCGCAATAGCATTAATTGATATATAGAAACTACTCACATCCTTTTCGTCTTTATAGTCATAAGAAATGGTATATGGATTGGACATTGGTTTATATGGTAGATATCTGATGATAGGGTATTTCTTGAGAGGGCTTTCAGCGGAATTAGCAACAGACGCTGTATACTCGCTGCTCTTATCATTATGAAACGCGGCCTGTATAATTTGCCGCGGAGCCCCAATGTTTTTTAGGTATGCTGAACCATCGCCAGTTCCTTGGTAGACGATTTTATATTCTTTACCGCCATCTTCTTTCAAGATAACTGTGGAGTTGTTGCCGTAATCGCTAGCTCTAATAGATATGGTCACAACTACTACCCAATCACCATTTCTGGCAATTTCGCGTATAATCAGGCTATCCTTATCGGCATCTGAGCCATATATAGCAGCCTCTATCTCTGGCTTTACATCAGATTTTAGATTAACATCCCGTCCACTACTAACTGCAAAAATAATAGACAACACTATTGGTATGATCACAAAAACACCAATACCGCCAATCAGCAACTTTTTTCTAGAAATAACACTACTCATTTACTCTCTCCTTTCCAACGAAAATATTTATAATCACCCAAATAAGAATCATTGTTTGTAGTATGTGCAACATTATTATTCTTACCACTCAAGTCTGGCCAGCTACCAGACGTAGTCTCAGCTATCTCAGTTACCTTTCCATTCTCAACCTTGGTAACTATCCAACCATGGCCATAGGGAGAGTTTGCTGCACCGATATCACCAGGCTGTACGTCGGCGGCGTCGATTTCCTCTAAATGTTTGTTTTTTCCGCTCATCAACCCACTTGAAGTTTCATATTGATATTCGCCAAAGGCCATGTACAGTACTGCGGCTACAAATCCGGTACAGTCTGTGTCGTATTCATGTTTACCATCCAAGAATTCATCAATATATTTCTTCTGATCTCCATGGTTTCTTGAGCAATCTCCAGTAGACGCGTTGCATGAATAAGTACTGCCATATCGTTGTGCGGCTTCTATGAATGTGTCCACAGCCTTCACTACATCACCATTTACATTATTGTCCGTGCCCTGGCAGCTATCACTAGATGTAGCTCCACCACCACGTTCAATTGCTGCTTGGACTTGAGCCCAAATATTACCAGGGTCAGTATGAGTATCTGAGGGTGGTGAGTGCATATGGCCAAGAACGCCACTATAATTTTTAATCTCATCTGATGTTAATCGAACTGGATTTTCCCAGTTAACACTCGTGTTTAGATTGATATTAAACTCCTTGGCAATCGCAAGTATGTAGGTAGCTAAATAGTCCCACTGTTCATCCGTAAAGTTTTGTAGATAGTATTCACTATCCTTGTGACTATCGGAATACCCAGTTATTTCAATTTGGATAGTATGGGCATCGCTACTAGCTGTGCCACCAGCCTTTATTGTGGTGGGAATGTGCTGCTGAGTTTCTTTTTTAACAGGATTTAAGTAAAAATGCACAGCAAACTTCTTATCGCCATAAGCCCAACCCCCAGGTCCTTCGGTTGAATGTAGCAATATCGCCTTCGGACTATCTAGGGTGGAATTTCCCCACTCTCGTACGCTCTTGTAATCAGCAGTCTTATCTTCTAATCCAGGTAGATCGCTGAATATTCCATCACTATACGAATAAGTAACGGAGGATGTAGATGACGAGGAGGATGAAGATGACGAGGAGGATGAAGAAGAACTGTCGTTATCACTTGAGAAACTGCCCAAGGCAGTATACATGGCTTCAGCGAATTTAACCTGCCCATCTCCAACCGGATGAAGTTTTTTCGAAGAGTTTTCCCACGCATCGTTTGGAAGGCTAGTTGCAATAGAGTTCCAATCCATTACGCTAACTTTATCACTGTTGGCGGCAGCAATTTCTTTTACTTTATCATTAAACTTTTTTAATGTTGAGTTGCTGTGTGTAGAGGCGTATATTGTCATTAATACGATTCTCGCGTTGGCGTTCTTTGCCCATACTGCATCGACCGCAGATTGAATTTTATTAGCTTCTGCGCCATTTGTGCCCAGGGCTAAAACTACATAATCACGCAAAGTCTCCTCATCAATAACCTTCATGCCGGTGCGTTTGTCGCCCGCATCGGCTCCTGCGTAGGTGAAGCCACGACTGTTGGAGCTGATATTTTGGACGCCTGGCATCTTCTCCTCAATTTCTTCTCCAGAATATAATGTAGTCGAAATCGAGTCGCCAATTACGGTGACTTTAGATCCATCAATATCACTACAGTTAGCACCAAAATTAGCCTGTTCTACTAATTCGGCTATATCCGACGTAGGCGTAGATGTTGCGGCCGATAAATAACCAGCACATGCATTATTTGGTTTGGCGCTGTCGACACAATACGACGAATGTGGTCCGGTCAGCCCCTCCAGATACTTCACTGGGTCATCGGCGTTATCCTTTGAATATTTATAATATTCTGGTCCTATACCCCAGTCTTTTTCACCAGCTACATATGCACCATATGTGTCAAAGGCGGTTCCCAGGTCTTTATATTCCGCATCACTGCCACCACTGATTCCCCATAGGTTGTTTTCCCCACAACACAGTCCTCCACCGAGTTGACCATAGCCAGTTTCATGTACCACCTGATATAGTATTGCAACAGCATTTAATTTGTATTTATTAGCCGTACGATATGCCAAGTCACCGAAATTGTCTACTACTGCGGTATAGGTCTTGTCATATGGCATCAGATCACTAATACTTTTATCGGCGTTTTTGGCGCCCATTACGTCCGTGCAGCCTCCCCCGCCACTTTTACTACCACACACCTCGGTGTTATATTGGTCGATTCCAGCGCCAAATACAACCTTTTGAGGATGAATTGCTGCTAGAGCATTCATCGGCATAAATACTAATGTTGCGAATAGAAAAACCGCACAAGCTACTATTAGACCCCAATCATTAATGCGTTTACTAATCATCTTTTTCACAATCCGGCTCCTTCTGCTCTTGTTCTGTCCCAACAATCGAATTCGCCATAAATTAAGTCTTTTTGGTCTAAACATAAAACCAGTGTTGCATAATCAAACAATCCCGACACATCAGCTGGCAGTGGTGAATAATAATCATTAACGCGGTACGATTGTTCTAGACTCGGTATGTCCACAATAAAGGTTGTAAAGAAGATCTGTTTAGCTGGATCGGAAAGCGTCTGTTGATAAGAATTCTCCCGAATCACAGCATCAGTTACACTGGTGACACCACCAGATACATTAAATTCAAGTGTGTCATATAAATTTTCTTCAATCAATTGGATGCGATTATCTGGTATATTTTCAGATAACTTGTCAAGATCGTGGATTGTTGTAATGGTCACGGGCTGTGATGATATGGGCGTTGGTTCTGGCTTCGGCGCTTCTTCACTGTCGTCTCCAAATAACATAGGCAAAAAAGTAATAGCCAGTAACACAACTATTGCCATCGATGCGATCAATATATATTTTTTCTTATCACTCATTTTTTTAATACATCTCCCAGATAAACAAAGTCAACACTATCACCTTGTGCCCACTCTACGGTAGACTTCTCAACTTTATGGAGTCCATTCCAAGTATCCAGTAAGGTGACCGTATTGCCATCAACTGCGACAACTAAACCAGTATGACCACAAACAGCATTGATGTCGCTACACCAAGTACTCTCATTGGCGCGATATTTACTGCTTCTGGTGCTGAATACACCCGGCGCCTTTGGTTCTTTGGATAGTGTAACCTTGCCTGGGTTAGCTGCAACTATCGCAGAGACAACATCACCACCATTTGCACTAGCCGGCGTTAGAGTTGTTCGGGTAGAGACGAACCACAGACTCAAGTCAACGCATTGACGACCAAACGCACCATCAAAGTCTCCATCAGTAGTTTCGCTCTCAAAGGCAGTCATTAGGGATTCAGCATCTACACTACTGTTACTGGGGCCACTACTACTATTTCCATCGTCAAACCCGAGCTCCTTGGCGATCTTTTGAGCCTCTGGGTCATCGCTGTCTGTACTATACCATGCATATCCAGCTAATATTGGGTAATCCATAACGTACAGACCAATACTCTTATATTCATCTGCCGTACCATCATTATCGCCACTCTCAACCCTTTCTTCGCATTTTGCCGTTTCCCATGTGCCACCCTTCATGCCAACTAACCGGGCTTCTTTGGCTGACGATGGCTCGAAAGACTTAACGATGTAGCCATCAGATTCAGTACCAATCTCTTGTCCGAGACACTCCTTGGCGTATTTACGGTAATCAGCACCTTTTGAACCGTCCAATAGCCCCTTAACACCAGTTTTTCCGTTTTGACAGGTGCCATCATCATCCATCTCCTCTATACCACAACCATAGAAATTGACATCCCAATCATAACTGGTATTGCTAGTTATTGTATCCATCCAGTCTTGAGATAACTCAATTTTTGGCGCACCCGTAGGATAACTCACTGCGCTAGCAGCCATCGCCTCGGCCGATCTATTGCCGAATAAACCACCCGCGATGAAATTCGGTACCGCACCGATTAGTTTAGCAAAATTAGCAAAATATCCTCGGGCATCTGATGGCATAGTGTCAATCCTAGCGCCATTGACAACCCGTGCCACGGTTGACCGATAATCCGATGCATCGAATATGCGCTGGGCCAGTGGCCGTTCTTTCCAATCGGCATCCAACCATTCTTGGGCTAGTAACTGGTTTTCGTATGCCTGGCTAGCACTCACAATTCCCGCTCCCTCGGACGAAAAGGCTGTTATTGAATTGTGATTACCGAAAGAAAATATAGTATTAGTATTCTGTCCGTGGTCATACGATAATTGGTCATAGGCAATCCCAGAGCCAATTTGAAACGCCCAGGCCAAAAATTCCCCTATCTTTTCACTAACGGCTGGAATTAATGTAATTGCGGTAATAATAAGACCCACAGGGTCTGCGGATCCTAATGCCGTCATAATCCAACCCGTAATCTCGTTGCAGAGAATAAACCCTGCCCCATTAAATAGAGTATTTAAACCAGGTACGCCAGCGATCATTGAAGCCAATTCAGCAGCCCAGCCACCACCCTCTTTATACATATTCTCCACCTGGTCTGGCATGTCCTCGGTCCTGGGCGCTGCACCATTGACGGTTGTCTGATATGATGAAGCATCCGCCCAACTCGAATCCTTCCACGTATGGACTTCGGTAATTTGCCCATCCTCGTCGACCTCGTAGGTGTCGGGTACGTGCGCGCTATACAGATTTTGTTCGCGTAACGCACCGAGCACGTTCATATCGATACCATCATTGTCTAGACCGATGGCGGCGGCCTGGATTTGCCCCCAGTTGCTTCTGGTCTCCTGATACATTGATGAGCCTGTTTGCTCCAAGCCGAACATGTTTTCTAAATGTGCTTCGCTAGCGTTGACAATAGAACAGATTCCAATCATTAGGATTGATGCTATGCCGCCAGTAATGCCAGCAATTTTAAAACCTTTGCCAAACTTAGCTTTGCCTTCGGCTGCCCTAACCTTGGCATCGGCTTCAATCCTTCCTAAGTCCTCGGTAGTGGTGTGGCCAGTGTCGGGGTTGATCTTTTCTTTTGGTTGGATTCCATCTGTGTTCGGATCGCCATCTACTGGGTTACCATTAGCATCCGTTTCATACTCCGGACTACTCTTTACGATATCAGTACCAGCTTTTTTGGCTCGCTTCTCGTATTTTGCTATAAGTTTTTCCTCAATCTTATCTAACGCCATCCCTTTTAGTTTCTCAACTGGATGAAGCCATGAATAGGACCCCAACATCTTCGCGGTGTATCTGGCCTTGATTTCAACGCCCAGTGAGCCTAACCTACTGGCTCCTGACGCTTTGCCGGCTGCTCGCAGTACCCGTAATGTTTCCTTATAGCTTAACTTTTTACCATTAGTGGATAAAGATAATTTACCTTCCCCATTAAATTTAATATCTACCGAACCATCCAGGTTGAGCCTCTTAATCTGGGATTCTATTTGGGGCTTGGTCCGCTCAAAAGCACGTTGACGCTTGGATCTTTCTTGCGCCGATATGCCCGGTTCGTCAGGGTTTGCCAGCGAAAATTTCTCATTTCCTATTAATTTAGCATAGTCTAACTCAATACTGTCCAATAATCCACCCAGCGTACTTTCTGTGAATGTCACTCCGGTACTCGAGAGTTTCTTGATATAATAACGACAACTGGCACCAAATCATCGGCAGCCTTGCCGGCCTTCGTTTCGGCGGCAATCTCTTTCTCGAGTTTTTCCATTCCTTTTATGTCTGGATTAATTTCGTCAGCATCTGACTCCGCTGTTATAGGCTCTGCATTTTTGGCACTCATGGTTATATTGTGGCAAACTTAAGCATTTTTGTCAAGAAATTACTCTGCTTGCAATTTATAAAATAGTACTTGCGTTTTTTGGAAGAGTGTGGTATAATGAGCGGGTAGACATTTTTAATGGTTGAAAGGAGAATTTAACCATGGAAAAGAACAAAATTAACGGCAAGAATACACTAAAACACAGGTTGCTGGCGACTGGTTTGGCAGCATCAATTGCAATCACTGGAGCTGTCGGCCTGTCGGGTTGTGGCGATAGCCAAGAGCCAGTACAGCCGAAGGTTGAACAACCAGCCGATCCTAGCGAGAATTTACCGCAAGAGGACCCAGCAGGTACCCCGTCCGGAGAAGTTTTTGACTCACCTGAAAAAATGGCTGGAGCGGATGAAGCATACAAAGATATAATGGAAAGTGCTGAATGGCAAGCTCAGCTAATGTTAGATGGCAACAAAAATGTCGATCCTGTCGCCTCAGAAATCATAAGCATAACGATTACGTCAGATTCACAAGGTATACCAAATGGTTATATTATTAATTATATAAACATTAGCACCGGTAAGCCTGATTTATTAAGCTCATAAGACTATGTACTAATTTATGATTTTGTTAGATTTTTAATACCTCTTGTGCTATAATGTTCCCATAATGTGGGGACATTTTTAGATGGCATGGGATTATGATTCGGACGAGACGCCGGATTATTCACAGAACCACGATTTTTCTGAGGACAGCCCGGATTATTCCGACATGTCTGATACTGAACTGAACGAGCATGCCAGTAATTATCATGATCAGGATGCACTACGTCGAGATTTGCTGCCTGATGGTTATAAACGAAAGACTTTTGGTGAGAATTTTAAGGACAAATACAAGGAGACTAAGAGTGCCCTGGATGCCGCCGAAAAGGGCGAAGGACGAAGCAAGAAATCAGGTGGCCGCGACATTGGTAAGCAAGAAAGAAGTGCTAAGGAGCCAGCCTGGAAAACTAACCTGGAGGCCAAACGAAACAGCGCTGTCGCTGCGTCTCAGAACAAGCAAGGAAGTTTCCTATCTCGTCACAAAAAGGGTGCTGTTGGATGGCTGATTGGTATAGTGTTGGCTGGCGGTATGTCGATATTCATGCTACCATCCATCGCCATTGCTGAATTTGGCCAGATTGCCAACTGGGTCAAGAACACGACTCAGACAGTACACGAACTGGCAACCGGGGCTCGTACTATGCGTAACGTCGCTAGATCGGCTCAAATTGCAGTTAAATCCGCCGCTAGCAAGGCAGTGCGTACCCATTTCCAAACTGCTCGCGTCGGAATGTATGGTCAGATGGTGGGAGAAAATTATATCAAGTCAGAATCCGGCGTAAATAGTGCACAATTCAAGACCGCTACCAAGGCATTGGAAATGGCGCCAAATAGTCCGGGTGTAGCCGCTCACCGTGATCAGTTGCAGTCCAAGCTAACAGAGGAGATGAGCTCGCTCATCTCGAACTCTGGCCAAGTTATGGACAGCAACGGTAATATTGATAAAGATGGCCCGAGAGGTCTGTCCGCCGGAGCTGTTACTAGCATGTTAGCTAAAGACAAGGGATTCGCTGTAACAACTATGGACAAGGATGGTAAATCGCAACAAGTAGAAGTAACAGCGGATAAATTAAAAAATGGCGAGGTCGATGAATCTACCACTGCAGCCGTCATGAATATGTATCAACAACAGATAGCCAGTGCCTCGGATTTAGGGTCGTTAGAGGAGTTGGAACAAAAATATAAAGAATTATTTAGCGAAAATGGAAATCTTAAAGGTGATAGCAACGTGCGAACAGCTGGCTCTATGCAGAATGCCATTAATGACAGGAGGGCTATAATCATAGCCCGCAATGGTGGACATCCTACCTCATAGCAAATAGTGCAATATACCATCGACAAAAACGGTTAAGTCTGTTACAATAATAGCATGGCTGATTCGCATGAACGCAAACCTGAAAGCCCAGAGGATAGCTCAACGAGTTCTGAGCGACGTGGGCCCTTAGGAGCTATGGCCGTCGAACGTTTACCTGACAGCTCGGAGCGCAAGCAGTGGGCTGATCGGTATGAAAAAGATGCGGACATTACTGTTGACATGATACCATCTGTCATTTTAGATGAATGGCTATATGCCAAAATAGCAGAGATTGACGCTAAACATGGTCCAGAGCATGAAAAATGGGCCTCTTGGTTTGCGGAAGATTACACTCACCACGTTACTGAAATTCCTACCGAAATTTGGAATAATAGGTGGCTAAGAAACGAAATATATGCTGCTGTGGCGGCAGAAGATCCGGATAGCCACAATTCAGAACACGAAAAGTGGGTTACCTGGTACGAAAACGACAAAGACCATCGTGCTTCAGAAATACCACTGGACATTTTAGCTAATAGATGGGTGCAAAAGAAGATAGATGAGATTTGGTTAGCACGTATCAAGGGTACGGCCGTGATAGACGAAGCTACATTTTTCATCCCAGGACAAGAAGACCAGGATCGCGAGGACAGTTTTGAGAGATCATTCCTAAACGCTGACATAGATAAATTCCTCAAGGGCGAGGTGATTAAATTCATTCAACCTATTCTGAGGCTAAGGACTGGTGAGTATACCGATACTCTGAGCCTAGAGTGGTTCAAGCAGGGCAAATACGACGAGAGCGGACGTTATGTTTTGCGATCTCTAATAAGCGATTTAACCAAACTAGGCAGTAAGGGCGAAAAAAGAAATGCTGTATACTTTGCCAAGAACCTGTTAAACGAAGTTGGCCTCAATGCCTACCCAGGAGCCGATCTCAGCACTATCGCCGCTGACGCACAGATGATGATTCTATCAGATAAATCGGCGGAATTCTATGCTTCCGGTCAAGACAAACCCATGGGATATCTTGGACGTGGTAATATCCGCGAGGGATATTCGGCCAAATATGCTGACCAGACATCCGATGAAGTCAAGGACATGCTATTCGGCGTGCCACCGGAAAGAGAAAAAACTGGGGAATTTGCTTTCGACCGCAAGTCAATCGGAGAGCCACACATAAATAAGGAGACCGGCAAGACCGAGTTTCCTAATTATGTCGAAAGATATCAAGAATTGAACAACAACGGCAAAACTAGAATCGACGCTATGGTGGAGTTCACCTCTACGCTAATCGCCGATAAGGCCCTCCCAGTAGTTCAAGGTTTCGACGGTAAGGACCAGTGGCTACTAGCAGATTCTTTTCATCTATATGCGTTGCTAGAAAAACCTGACGGCACATACGACATACCTGCGATGAAAATGCTTAGATTGAAGGGCGTCAGTGATGAAACCCCAGAGGAAGCCAGACGAACAGGGAAGAAGGCTATAGAAGAGCTGAGAGAACACGCTCATCGACTATTGAATGAATTCAATAGTAGCATCTCCTATGCCCTCAAAGAAGACCTCAAGAATGCAATCGCAGAATTTGTAGGTAATGATGTACTTCCACCAAACCAACAGGTCTTGGATGAAGACAGGTATGTACGAACTACGAAAGAAGACCGGAAGGCTGCTCGAGAAGCTCGAGAAAGAGACGAAGCAGCCAAGAAAGCGGCCTCTGCAGCTGCGCCTACGACTCCGTAGTGTCAGTACTTTCGCTGATGGTTGGTTCTGACGCAGCGGGTTTGATTTCTTTATTGGTAACCGGCGCACCAGTGCGAGTATCGATATAGCTAACTATCTCACCGTCCTTATCCCAATCATTCTCATCTTCATCGAATCTATGGACGCGCACCTCAATGAAATCAACTTGGTCAAATTCTTGGCCATCGTCGAGACTATTCACCGCAAAGGTGGTAGTTTTTCTGTCTCGAGTCATACCAACTTCATATTTAAAATCACCCAAATCCTTACCTTTGACTGCCTCGAATGTATAATATCGCCGCGGTGGGCCCTCAACTTCGCCTTCATTAAATATATCGGCTAGTTTTTCACGCTTCTTGTCATAATTTTTTATGGCATTTTTAGACGTTTCGGTATTTTTCTTTGTCGACGCACGCATTCTCTGTATAACAATACTCATTTCTGCTCTGGCGGCCTCATCATTACCCTTGTGTTTGATCTTAAAATCTTGCCACGCTTCGCCCTCGGGTGTTTTTGGCCTATTCCTAGAAGGTAGTCTACCTAACGGGCTAGTCACGTCCATAGCTGGTCCTAGCTCCATCGCTCGCTCTAACATGTCGGCCGTTTCATTAAAGCCCGCGTTGATTTCGGTAACATCCATTGCTAATGCTAGACTATCGGCTGTTTGACCGACTAGACTAAAATCACCGGTGCCTTCAAACATTCCTAATAGCGCCGCCGTTAGTCGATAATTATGGGCGATATCGAGACCATCCAAGAATTGATGAACAGCATAGTGCGTTTCTGCTTTCGGTCGCGCGTCAGTTTCATCGACTTCGGCATCAATAGTACGTTTACCTTCTCCATCTGTAATGTCCCTAACGTATTGAAACCCTTTTTGCTTGCCAAGCGCTAATGGCTGACCAAATTTTTCTCCCTCATAAGAATCCTTGGGGCGACCCCCCATATCTTTATGCCAACCTGGACGGCCTTCCTTGTCAGCCCCCTCGCGCTCCTCCTGTTTGTCCAGTAGCCACAACAGGTCAGTTGCTCCTTCTTTTTTAGATGATGTCCAAGGCTTGCCACCAGTTCCACCATAGATCTCCCGGTGCGGAACTCTATTGAGACCAGTAACCTTTCCTCCACGCATTTCCTTTTGCTCAGCTCTTTTTTCGTCGTAATATTGGTCTAGCGTCTTAGACTCAGCTCTAACCCGAGGCGTTTGAATGCCGACCAGCGCTAGGGCCCTGGTGCCTATAGCTCGCCATGTATGGGAGCGTTTGCTCAGGTCTTCGTATCGATAATCACCAAGTTTCATACGATCCGTCGCTACCATGATCTGACGTTTCGTCAAATCATGAGCAACTTTTTTGGCATATTCTTGTTTTTCTTTCCAGGTCCTTTTTCTGTGACCAGGCTCTTCATCTAATAGGTATAATGCCGAGGCAATGGGATCGTGGTCGCTGTCGTAATGATGTCTCTCGTGGTGTTTTCTGATTTGCTCAATCAAATTCTGAATTTTTTTATTATTCTCATATCCCTCAAACAATAGTTCGTCGTCCTCTAATATTTTCTTTCCCTCTGGCGTCAACCTTGGTGTTTTCTTGGCCTTTCTTCGGTCTTTATCTATTTCTTGGATAATATACCAACGATCGCCGTCCGATAAACCAACTATCTCATCAACCAGCTGCTTCAGCTTAAGCGCCTCTAGTTTTTCTGGGACAGGCGGGGCATCTATGCCAAGTTCTATACCCTCAGACTCTTTACCGGCAGTTATGCCGAGATCTATACCATCGGATCTTGAGGTGTCTATGCCAAGGTCTATGTCTGCCTCAGAATCATCGGTATTCTCGGTTACAGCTTTTAACTTATCTAGTAATTCGGGATCATCCTCCGCGTCTATAAGCCTTTGGTTGAATTTATCGCTTACAGGCGTGCCATCTCCTCTATAATATCGTCCCTCTCTTTTGATAATAACGACAACTGGCACCAAATCATCGGCAGCCTTGCCGGCCTTCGTTTCGGCGGCAATCTCTTTCTCGAGTTTTTCCATTCCTTTTATGTCTGGATTAATTTCGTCAGCATCTGACTCCGCTG
>LSPZ01000047.1_pt1 | contig 26770 bp, 41 predicted proteins | sample 651281 | NCBI WGS metagenome assembly LSPZ01 (sample SAMN04438313, study PRJNA306036) | termite gut metagenome | isolation source: viral DNA filtered from gut of termites from termite colony 2 | host: Coptotermes formosanus | place: USA: New Orleans, Hayne Blvd. | collected 2013-06-18
AGAATTGCAGCCAGATGCCGCAGCCATCAAAAAATATGGCATGGGTAGTGCGCTCAAATGCGGATTGTTTGAGGTTGACGAAATAGAATTGGCTTTATGTCCAGACATCATGCAGGTCAAGGCGCTGCCTGCAAAATCCAACGCATCACCCATGGTAATAGTACCGCCGCACATACGGCTCAGGCGCTCTAATTTATACTCTCTATTTAGTTCCATTTTTTTTACTATTTATTGTTAAAAAAACATTTTCTTATACTATCCTCCAAACACCTCATCCAAGCCATCGCCCATGCCTGCACCGCCAAAATCTTCGAAGTGGGTCATGCTGCCATTATGGCGGAACGGCACGGTAGATGTCCTGCCATCGCGGTTCTTGGCAACAATAAGTTTACCCTCATGTTCCATAGATGCCATGCACGAGCCATAATCACTTCTACTAATAAAAACCACCACATCGGCATCCTGCTCGATGCTGCCGCTATCGCGCAAGTCAGATAGACGCGGCGTAGCATCGGTGCGGCGCATGCTCTCACGATTCAACTGCGAGAGCAGCACCACTGGCACATTAAGCGATAGCGCCATCCTCTTTGCAGCATGGCAGATGCCTGCCACCTCCTGCTCGCGGTTCTGTGGACGATTCTGCGCCTTGGTTGCCAGCATTTGCAGGTAATCAATGAAAATAATGCTGCATTGCCCCTTATCATTCATAATGGTTGCCTTGTTGTTAATTGCTTCCATCGTCATGCCCGTGGCATTGTGCAAATAAAGCGGTATGGCAGACAACCCGCGCTGGCATGCGTCAATATGCTCTAAATCTGCGGCAGTGCAGGCATATCTTCTGTACTTATCGGCATCAATGCCGCTTTGCATTAAGAGAATGCGATGCGCAAGAGCATTGCATGACATCTCGGCAGAGAAAAATAGCGCATGCTTACCGCTCTTTGCCGCTGCCAGTGCAAACCATAGCGACAATGCAGTCTTGCCAACACTGGGACGTGCCGCCAGTATAATCAAATTGCCGTTGTTCCAGCCGCCAGTGGCAATATCAAGGGCAGGCAAACCACTGGGTATGCCAAAAATAAAGGCAGTCCTGCTGCCATCGGCACGCATGTTGTCCAAATCTTCGGCTTCTTGCCGCAGAGCGCAGCGTTGTTTGGTCTCATTAACTGCACATTGCGCCAAAGCGCCGATGTGTTGCGGCATACACGCTCGTTCTATTGTATAGACAGATTTTTTTAGTCCTTCCATAGCATCGCCAAGAATATCTGCCACATCCTCGCTGTCTTCGTAGCCACGGCGCATGGTGTCGTCACTAATACTCATGGCGCTGCGCAATATGTGCTTTTCCACAACCACAGCAGCATGCGCCGCAACATTAGCAGCACTACCGACCGTCATTGCCAACTGCGCAAGATACGGTCTGCCGCCAACTGCGCGTAGTTGCCCCGCCTTGCCTAATGCTTCTGCCACAGTCAACAAGTCAACTGGCAGGTTGTTGCGATGCAACCACATTATTGCAGTATAAATGGCGGCATGCTGGGGCAAATAAAACATTTCCGCCTCCAACAACTCCGCTACCTGCGGTATACAGGCACTTTCTACCATCATGGCGGCAATTACTGCTCGTTCCATATCTGGCGCCTGCGGCAACTTTTTGCCTTGCTTCTCCATGTCTTCTAATGGAGCATTTGGTCTTTTTTGTTCTGTTTTCATGTTTTTTGGTTTTAACATTGTTTAACTGCAATTTGTTAATTTTTTTAACATTTCGCCATAAGTTCTTTTAAGAGTAATAATTTTCATACTTAACCACTAAATAGTAACTATATATTATATACTAAACTAAAGAAGTGGTATGACAACATCACTACCTATTAAACTTGGGCTTTTGGCACTTTCCTGCATTTTGCAAAAATGCCTCAAAAACGCTTTTATATGCCTGTGTTGTATTTTTTAGTTGTTTTAGTATAAAAATACCATGACATCATAAAAAACGCAATTAAAAAGGCAATGTGGCGCTATGGTGTGGCATCGTAGCCACGCTCGCGGAACGAATCGTAGTTGAACACCAACACATCTGCGGCGCATTTCATGCGGTCGTAGAGCCGTTCGCCATACTTCTCTTTGATAAAAGCATAGTTGTTGTTGGTGCTTATCACGGTAGGCAACCGCAATTCGAAACGCTGGAACAACGCCTGTTGTACGAAACTGCGCTGCACACCAAAGTCATTGTAAAAACTCGGTTCTGCGCCAAAATCATCTATGGCAACAAATGGCGCATGCTGCAAACTCTGCACGTCGGCGCTGCCTTCAGCAATGGACAGCGCAGTGGTCTTTATCACCGGGCTGTGCAATGGCAACACATTTTTTAACAACTGGTCAGCATACAGCCATTGAACATAAGCACACAGAGTGCGCAGTGTGGTGGTCTTGCCTGTGCCTACGCTACCTTGTAGCAATAACCATGGTCTGCCGTTGTGTAGCCATTTTGCCGCAGCGCACACGTTGGCAGCGCAATTGGCATGCTCTACATACTGCATCCCCGCAAGACCTACAAAATGGCGGTGCCCTCGCTCTATGGAATCTTTTGCATTCTCATAGATTTTCACGTCAAAGCGTCGGCGTATCAAACTCACCGCTGACGCTGGTCTGTCCTTTAATACCATCGTAGTTTTGTTTAGGTACATTAGTAAAAATAATATCCTCCCATGCATGCTGGTTGAGATAGACCTCAAAGTTCTTACGAAACACGGGGTTCTGCTTGGTGGCGGCAACATACTTTGGTATATGCTCCTTGGCGCAGCATTGCTGCTGACGCGAGAGGTTAACCCAGCGAAGCATGCTGGTCTTCTTGTTGCCCTTCCGTCCGTACATTGTCCATACTTGTTCGAACTCGTTTTCTATGCTTCCAGCGGCAAATAATTCTTGCAGCATGGTGTTTGAATTACATACCGACAGCGGTCGTCTGATAGTACGGCGAGTGAGCAGCCATGCTCGCCGTAGGGGTGGGGTGGAGGTACTATGTTCCCCCTATCAAGCCACAGCGCGCCGTCACAAGCGGCATACAGCAAAACGCCGCAAGCAACAACGTTGCATACGTAGTTATCAATTAACCATTAAAAATACATAAAAAATATGGACCCTGTAGCAAAAAACTTGGCAGAGCGCGTCCGTGCGCTACACATACACCATGAGCGGTTGTTCCGCGCCAGTGGTGTACCATCCCACTGGGGTAAGTATTACCTTAAACATGGTAATAACAGCGTTTTTAACTACTTAAAATTGCTGGCAACCGTAGAGTTTATGGAACAAGAAAGGGCAAGAAAATGTACGGAGTAGCAATAAAAATGGCAGGCAAGGATGTCACGCGTGATGTGTCGCCGTATCTATCATCGTTTTCGTACACCGACAACGTGGAAGATGCCAGCGATGATGTGACGCTAACCTTTGCTGACGTAGAGCATGTGTGGCAGCAGGCGTGGTACCCCGAACTTGGCACCACAATGGAAGTAGAATTGCAGCCAGATGCCGCAGCCATCAAAAAATATGGCATGGGTAGTGCGCTCAAATGCGGATTGTTTGAGGTTGACGAAATAGAATTGGCTTTATGTCCAGACATCATGCAGGTCAAGGCGCTGGCATGTCCCGTCAGCAAAGGCTTGCGTGCGTTGAACAACAAGTCGTTTGAGAAGCAAACGTTGCGCCAAATTGCTGAATATTTTGCAAAAAAACATGGTTTGAAAATGCATGGCAAGGCATCCTCGCTCCAGCAGATAACCATTGAAAAGAAGGAGCAAAAGTTGCAAACCGACATTTCCTTCTTATGTAAGACAGCAAAAGAGTATGGCGTGGTGTTCAACATACGCGGCGACCAGTTGTGGTTTGTAGATATAGACGAGTTGGAGGCGCAGCCCTCAGCCATGTCGCTACAGCGAAGTATGCTTAATGCTGCCTCTTTTCGCGATAAAATAACGCAAGTATACCAGAAAATTGAGTATGCTCATCGCAGTATGCGTCAAAATGCCGTCAACAAATGGAGCATTGAAAAGGGTAAAAACGGCAGCAAAGATACCATACGGCTCAATAAACCCGCTGGCAGCAAAGGCGAGGCGGAACAAAAGAGTATCTATAAAATTAAGGAAGAGAACCGCGAGAAAATCACGGGCAATATAACCATGGCGGGCGTAGTGACGCTGCTGGCGGGGGTTAACGTAGATATAGCGGGAGTAGGCAAGTTTTCGGGCAAATGGCATGTGCGCAGCACCACGCATAGCATCGGCACGGATGGCTATACTACCAGCGCCGACATCTACAAGATTGTGCAGCAATGATTTAAGTTTAACAGACAATAGTATGCCATGAATGCGCCTACTAACACGCCTGTGGCGGATAGTTCGCTCATTACAAAGAAGTGTTTTGCGGTCTTTTCTATGATTGTTATTATGGTTTCTTTTTGCATACCATGAAAAAATATAGTACAAAATTACACTTTTTTAGTTAAAAAATATTGGACATAGCAGCATTCATAAATGGCATACGTCCCACCGAGCGCATTTCGGTGGCAGAATGGGCGGACAGGCATAGGTATTTGGCAATTGGCAGCAGCAGTATGCCGGGCAGGTACCAGACCGCTCGTACGCCATATATGCGCAAAATTATGGAGTGCATGAGCGCACATTTGCCATACAAAAAAATAGTGTTAATGAAGGGCGCACAAGTAGGCGCTACCGAGGCAGCGTCTAATTTTATAGGGTATGCAATGCACGTGGCGCCAGCACCCATAATGATGGTGCAGCCAACGGAAGATATGGTTAAAAAAATATCGCGTGGTAGAATAGATACTCTCATTGCCGCATGTCCAGAGTTGGCGGCACGTGTAGCCATGCGCAAGAGCAAGTCAGGCGAAAATACCATCACGCAAAAATGGTTTCAAGGCGGGCAACTATATCTGGCTGGTGCTAACAGCGCTGCGGGGTTGCGTAGTGTGCCGGTGCGTTATTTGATACTTGATGAGGTTGATGCCTACCCTGATGATTTAGATGGTGAGGGTAGCCCAATAGAATTGGCAATAGCCCGTACGAGAACATTTGCTATGTGTAAGATTTTCATCATATCTACCCCTACCACCACTGGGGTAAGCGCCATAGAACGAGAGTTCTTGGAGACCGACCAGCATTACTACCACGTGCCATGTCCGCATTGTGGAGAGTATCAAAAACTCTCTATGGAGAACCTTAAGTGGAAAGATTATGATGTTAATAGTGTATTGTACCATTGCCAGTACTGCGGCGCAGGCATAGACGAGAGTCGTAAAACCGAGATGCTTGCACAGGGTAAATGGCTTGCCAGCAAGCCAGAATTGAGCAGCAATGAGGCAATAGGGTTTCATTTATCATCGTTGTATTCTCCGTATGGCTGGCATTCGTGGCGGCAGATAGCAATGGATTTTATCAAATGCAAAGAGAATCCCAACCGCCTCAAGACCTTTGTAAATACTACACTTGGCGAGACATGGAAGGAGCGTGGCGAAGCGCCGCCATACAAAAACCTATACAACCGCCGCGAGACCTATCAGATGGGTAGCGTGTGCAATAGCGTTGTCATGCTTACTGCTGGCGTGGATGTGCAAAAAGACAGGTTGGAGATGGAAGTAGTTGGTTGGTGTGCCGACAAGAGTAGTTATAGCATAGAATACATGGTGCTGGAAGGCGATACAGCACTTCCAAAGGTATGGGATGACCTATCTAATGTATTGGAACGTAGGTACATACGTCATGATGGTGTGGAGATGCCTATTGTTGTAATGGCGGTAGATACGGGGTACAACACATCGCATGTATATGATTTTTGCCGACGGTTCCGCGGCAATAGGGTGATACCTATCAAGGGTGTAGACAACATGCAGGCAGCATACTCGCCGCCGCGCAGCGTAGATATTAACAGGACGGGGCGGCGCATTGGCAAGTTGCGCCAGTGGAACGTGGGGGTTAGTTTTCTCAAGGCGGAGTTGTACTCATGGCTGGCGCTGGAGAGGGATGAGAATGGTGTGGCGCCGCCGTGCTACTGCCATTTTCCGCAATACTCTGAGGGTTATTTTCGTGGACTCACCGCTGAGGAGCATGTGCGCCGCATGGTGCGTGGGTACCCGCGCTATCAATGGGAGAAAACCTACGACCGCAACGAACCATTGGATTGCCGTGTGTATGCTCGTGCTGCCGCTGCCATTGCGGGTTTGGACAGAATTCCAGCAAACCGCATGGCAAGGGCAGGCAGCGTGAGTCCCAGTGTGGCTGCGCGCCATGTAAGCGACACGGCGCAAGATTTATATGCTACCAACAGCCGTGTGCGCAAAGAACGCAAGGCATCAACATTTTGGTAGTATATTTAGTATAACATTAAACCCAGTACAGCATTAAATGGCTATGGCATCTAATATTAGGTCGGCGGGTATGTTGAGTTTATCTCGCATCTGCCGAAGTATAGGGGGGGGGGGTATACTTTTACCCGTTACCCACTCGCTAACCCGCGAGGGACTAACACCGAGCATCTGTGCAAAGATGCCTTGTGTGATGCCCAAGTCTCCCAGTTTTAATTGCAGCAGTCCTGCAATAGTGGGAGGTGGAGGGTTGAATACTGCCTCCTCATACTGCTGCACACAGCGCGCCAACACGGCATACTCAATGAGTTGCAAATCATCGGGGGGGGTATCCTCGCTGATGTACTTTAATAGCACTTCTTGGCGCGCCATGATTGCATCATACTCTTGCTCGTTTTCTATGAATGTTTTTTCTTCTTTCATAATATTATATTGTTTTGCAGTTAATTTTATCATATTCTTTGTGAGTGCCTACAAAGCGTATGTCCACAGTGTTTTTAACGAATGTAATTGCTACTACAATGCGGTAGCGATTCCAGCGTATGTTAAACACAAAGCGGTAGTTGCCCACGTAGTCGGCGGTATTAAAGGTTTGTATAACATCATTAGGAGTTTGCCACTGCGCAGCATGAACGGCGTTGCGCCATGCTTCCAGCGCTGGTGCGGCATCAGCGTGTTTCTTTGCGAACTTTGCAATCTTGTTGTATCCTTGTATTACCATGTCTTTGCATTAAAAATACAGCACAAAGGTAATAAAAATATTTTGAACAACAAAATATTTTCTTATTATTTAAGATAATTTAACATCAACTATTTTTTAACATACTATTAAACTAAATATAATATTAAACTAAATACAACATTACAATTATTAACAATGGGAGAATCTTTTATTAACAAAGCAATACATGCTGATTGTTTTGATATACTACCGCAAATACCCGATGCCAGCGTGGATGTAATACTTACCGACCCGCCGTATGGGTATCTTTGTGCGGAAGAACATCGCAAGTGGGACACGGCATTTGATGAGCCGCAATTCTTTGCACATTGCCGCCGTGTGCTGCGCAAAGATGGTTGGCTGGCATTCTTTGGTCGTGGGGCATCACGCGCACGCTGGGAGGTAGAATGCGCCCGTGTGGGCTTCAAGTTTAAGGAAGAAGTAGTATGGTACAAAAATCAAACGAGCAGCCCTGTGGCGCAATTAGGACGAGTTCATGAACTAATCAATGTTTTCAATATCGGCGGCGCATGTATCCGCAAAGTAAGGCGACCACTCTTTACCGACGATGGGGACTTCGGTCGCGATGCGCGCAGGTGGAATGCCGCATACAAAACCTTGTGCCGAGCGCTGTCCCGTGCCGAAGATGCGGACATGGTGCAGAAGTTAATTAAATACATTGCCAGCGGCAAGCCAACATACCAAGCCATAATGGACCAAAACCACAAGCGCGGCAGAACATTACCTGATGAATTTTATGTAGAAAAAAAGAATTCAACGGCTGGCGTAACTATACATAAAGAATCTCACGCCAACTGCTACACTGCGCGCGACTACGTGCTGGCGGCAATAAAACTAATGGTGGGCATTCGGGAGAATAGCGTAATGTATAATTCACTATATGATGATTCTTATTGCAATGTAAATAATGACCCTGATGCTGCAACTAATAGTAAAGGCATTGAATTACATGCCACTCCCAAGCCCGTGGGATTACTGCGTAGATTATTGAATATCATGGTAGAACGCAATACTGGAGTGGTGGTGCTTGACCCGTTTATGGGCGGCGGAAGCACGTGCTGTGCGGCATTGTCGCTGGGACATAAGTATATTGGCATTGAACTTAATGAGAGGTGGTATAAGATTGCATCGGCGCGCATTGCTAATGCGCTTGCTTTGCATGCTGCGGGGGATGATACCGAGCGCGGCGTTAATTTCAGCACTGACGACTGGCAGCGCATCATTGAGTATGAAATGAATAAAAAACAAGCCGAACTATTTAGCGATGCCGCTGAATAGAATAAAGATATGTACTAAGTGCATCGCTACATTACATTAAATAATTTTTTATACTTTTATAATATTAATCATTATTAACTTTAATTGAAGAACATGGGACATTTTAGTATTAACCAGTTTGCTCGCAGCGCCGTAGCGCAGCAGCATGGCATCAGCAATCTCCCGCCAGTAGCGGTAGTGGAAAACATTAAGCACCTCATTGATAGGGTGCTTGAGCCGTTGCGCACGGCATTTGGAAAACCTATAATTATCAATAGCGGCTACCGCAGTCCGCAATTGAATGCGCTGGTGCATGGCGCAGCCAACTCGCAGCACATGTACGGTTACGCCGCGGATATTACCAGCGTCGACAACAAAGCCTTGTGGGCATTGGCAGTGAAAATGTTGGAAGAAGGCAAACTGCCCATCGACCAACTCATTGACGAGCAAGATTTGTCATGGATTCACATATCGCATGTGAGCGGCAGACCTAACAGGCATCAGGTGTTTGCCAACCCAGTATAGCAATGTAATTAGTATAACATTAAACTAAATACAGCAGCACGTTGAAAGTTCTTTGGCAGCCTGTCGGAGGTGGTGGAATATGCGCTCTTTTTGTTGCTCGGAGATTGGCGCTAATCCTAATTTATACTGGCGCAAGAGCGATGCGTTGATGCCCGTCATCTTTGCAAACTGTGCAATGTTCAGCCACTTGCAATGAGCCAACAATGCGGGTAGTTCCCAGTGAAAATTGAATTCAATATCAGGGAATTCATTGCCTTCGTCTATGTAAAGTTGGCGCATTTCCTCCAGCGTTACATAGAAGTCGGCAATTGCATCGGGGGCAGTTCTACCTTGTCCATTGACGTGGAAACCCAATGATGATTCCGTCATGTACACTGAGAATGTACCCTTGCCGTATTCAATGATGGCGGTGCTTTTCATAATGTTATTATTTAATGCCTGCGGCGGTAAGTATTTTTTTCAGTGTGCCAGGTTTTACTTCTTCCGTGCCATGTCTGCCGATTGCGAACTTTTCGCCAGTGATGGTGTTAAGATATATATCATGGCTGCTGCCGTGCCTAAGCAACGTGCATCCCGCATGTTCTATCTTTTTACGGAGTTGACTGTATTTCATGGCGCAATGTTTTTTTGATACAAAGATATAATAACAATATTATACTACCAAATATTTCATGTTTCATTTAACACAAATTAACATCAACTATTTTTTAACATGCCGCTGTATTTAGTACAGCATTAAATTATGTGCAGCAGCACGATGAAAGTTCTTTGGCAAGTGAGTGAATAACCTCTACAATGCGCTGTTGCTGTGCGGTAGATGGGGTTTTATTGCCATGCAGGTATGCGGCAAGTAGCGATGGTTGCATGCCAGCACGACGGGCAATGGCAGCAGCATTTAGTTCGGGATGAGTGAGGAATAATAGCGCCAGCCCAGTTGGTTGTGGAGTAGTGTTAAAAAAACTACTGAACGATACATCTTCGTCTATTTCCAGCCAGTGCAGCCCAGAGAATGTGATAGTATAGCGTTCGCGCTGCTCGGCAGTGGCGCTGCGCAAGCGCGGATACCGCAGCAACGACTGCCAATATTGCGCGCCATCCTGCGTCTCTATGTAAATGCGGTCGGCAGTGAACCACAGACGGCGGAGGTTGATTTGTGTGTCCATAGCATTGTTTTATGATTGTTGCCATGCTCGCATAATAATATCTTTGTTATCTGCGATTACCCTTAGTGCCATGCGGATTTGAGCGGGTGTGAGACCATGGTTATACACCATTTTTATGCATGGTTCTAATTCAAACTTTGCTTCTGCCGTGCCAGCCATCACATGCACGTGAATTGGCTGGTGGTCGCCGCTGTAGAAGAAGTATCGCAGTCCATTGATATTGAATATTGTAGGCATGTTCTTTGCACATTGATTATGACACAAAGGTAGGTTAATAAAAATTAACCACCAAATAATATTCATTCATTTAACACAAATTAACATCAACTATTTTTTAACATACCGCTGTATTTAGTACAACATTAAATTATGTGCAGCAGTATAATTTATTTATGTTAATTATTCATTTCTATGGCTGCTGCATCTAATAGTATGGCTGCGTCTACTTTGAATTTGTGGCGCAGCATGAGTAATAGTTTGAGGGATGGCGCTGCTTTGCCGCTCATGAGTTCGCTAAGGCGCGCCGCGCTAAGTCCCAGCATGGCTGCAAGGTCTTTTTGCTTGAGGTTGTGATGGTACATTTGCTCTTTGAAAATGCGGGCAATGGCAGGTGGTTCTATGCTGCTATCGTATTGATATTCAAATACATACGGCTCATCCATCCATGGTTGGCGCTCGTGGGGGTACAGCCCATCCACGTGGAAGCGCACACCTGCTGGGATAGCGCGGCGCAGAGCGGCAATGCTGCTGCGAGCAATTACATAGCCCGACACCTCGCTTATATGCGCCGAGAAGCCGCTGCCTGCTTTGCAAATGTTGACATGTAGAGTTTTCATAATGTAAAAATGTGTTAAATATAGTCGCTGAATTTGATGCCTGCTTGACGTTCCATGCTCTTTAACATCAACTATTTTTTAACATACTGCTGTACTTAGTACAGCATTAAATTATGTGCAGCAGCACGTTGAAAGTTCTTTGGCAATAGATTGAATGCCAGCAACAATGCGTTTGTATTGTGCTGGGCGTGGCTTCTTGCGGTTTTGCACGTATGCGGATAGTTGTCGCATGTTGATGCCCGATGCCTTGCCAATGGCGGTGAGCGTTGTCTTGCCATCGGTGCAGTGGCGCAGCAATGCGGCTGCGGTGAGAGAATATTCTACCTGATAGCCATCGGATATTGCAGATAGCGCTGCGGCATCGTAGTCCAGTGCGGGTTCCAGCCCTTGTACATGGAACTTGAATGCCTCATCCCAGTTTGCTCTTACCTCCGTCAGAGTGGCGCCCGTAGCGAGTATGCTGCCGCCGATGGAAGCATCGCCTGCGCATGCGGCATAGTTGCTGCCGCTGTAATCAATAGAAACTATAATTTTTTTCATAACAATGATAATTATTTCCAACCTGCTTGTTTCCAAATGCTATTTAGTGTACCTTGCTTTGCAGTATCGTTGTTTCCGCCTGCCACCGTGACTTTGCCGCTCTTTGTATGGTGTTTGAACTGACGGTGGTCACCTTTGCATGAGTGCAGCGTCCAGCCGTCATTTTCTAATAGTTTGATAATATCTTTTACCTTATAGCGTTTCATTGCAATAGAATTAAAAAGCACCACAAAGGTATAAAAAAATAAACCAACCACCAAATATTTCATGGTGGTTTTAACAATGAGCAATGACAGATGTTCTGTTAAACTAAATATAGAATTAAACCAAGTACAGCAGCACGTACAAAAAAAAACATGCCATCAACCTCGCGTTAGTTGCGGCATGCTTGGGGGATGGTTAACAGGCAATCTTAGTACTTATCTCAGTGCGCTGGGGCGCTTACTCCCATGCGGCTTACCGTCTCTTCCTGCTGCCATACATGCATAGGCATGTTGAAGTAATGACAGCCATCCCGTGCGGTGCTGTTGCCAGCGTTTTTGTTGTCAATAACCCATAGAGACACTGGCATATTGTCTGCGGCAATGGCGCGCCGCTTCTGGACATACCTGCTGTTCTATAGTGTCTATCACCTGCGACATCTCCGACAACGAGCGATATTCTACGGTTTTGTCGCCGTAGGTAACGCGTTTGACGCCGCTTGCGTATGCTTTTTTGAGAGCATCTAACTCTTCTATTGTAGCCATTTTCTTTGTTGTTAATGCTATTTTTCTATGCCTGAGAGTACCACCCTTTGTATGCGCTGGTACTCTGCTTGTTGTAATTCTGTGGCTGCATCAAGGCATTGCCAGAAGTAATCATAGTCCAAATCTAACACGTCGTTAATCCCGCCACCTGTGTAATGCGCCAAGAACACCACGTGGTGAGGGGATATTAGCCGTTTTTTGTGCTGCCAGCGGACACAAATTCTACAATCTGTTCTATTTCGTCGCTGCTGAAACAATCAAGCAGGTCGTCATAAACCACCGCTCGGTCGTTAACTAAAATCTTTGCCGCAACCAGATTCAGCCCCTTCTCTATGTCGCTTGCTTTGGTGCTGCTGGCGGCGCGCACCATGTCGCGGGCGGAGATGCCACGTTTTTTGATAATTGTACCATCGGAGAGTACCAGCGTTTCTGCGCTGACTTCCAAAGACGGCGTGCGTTTTAGTGCTTCCATGTTTTTTTGGTATTAAGAGTAAAAAATACAAAGATAAACCATGCGGTGCAATTGTGCAAATTTAGTACATAAATGTACTTTTATTGTTAAAGAATATTAATTTATGCCAGCACAATGTTAAAAACAGGACAATAATGTACTTAATTTGGTGGTTGCACGTGCGTGTTGCACCTTTGCATTTTTTTTGTGAGATAGTTATGAATAGATATAGTTCGGCTTTGGTGGTGCCTGCCTCGCTCAATGAGGGCGCTCGGATGGTGAATGTGGTTTTTGCCACAGAAACGCCCGTGCGCCGCTACTCATGGCAAGGAGAATACGACGAGGTGCTGCTGTGCGATGCTTCCAACGTGCGCCTCGACAGAGTATCTACGGGGCTACCCGTGCTAAATGCACACAATACCTACGACATCTTCAATCAGTTGGGCAGGGTGGTAAAAACATGGTTCGAGCGCGGACAGGTATGCGCCAGCATACAATTCTCGCAGCGGGAGGAAGTGGACAAGGTATTCAAAGACATCAAAGATGGTATAATAACCAGCGTGAGCGTTGGTTACCGCGTTTTTAAGTACGAAAAGCAAGAGTCCGAAAATGGCGCACCCGCCACCTACCGTGCCATTGACTGGATGCCCATGGAGGTGTCGTTGGTGTCGGTACCTGCCGATGTTAACGCTGGAGTGCGCAGCATGGAGGACATGGCAAATGAAAATGGTTGTATAATCGTTAATAGTAATAGAATGGAAGACAAAAAAACCGCAGTACCCGCTGTGGATTCTCGTAGTACCGCCGATGTGGAAGCAGCACTGAAGGCGGATAGGGAGCGCTTGGCAGCAATGCTACAGCGCGCTCGTAGCGCAGGTATTGATGATGCGCAGGTGGTAGAATGGCATCGCAGCGGTATGAGCGATGATGCCTTCAAGGACGCTCTGGTAGACGCTCTGGTGGCGCGTCAGGCGCAAATTGATGGCAGCCATAGCGCAGCCGTGAGCGTTGGCACAGAAGCCATCGACAAAAAACGCAATGCTATACAAGACGCATTGCTGCATCGCATAAATTCTGGCACGTTCAAGTTGGACAAGCCCAATGAGTATCGCGGCATGACGCTGGTAGAACTCGCCAGAGAAATGATGATGGAGCGCGGACAAAACACGCGTGGCATGGACAAACTTCAGATTGCCGACATGCTCTTCAAACGTACGCATAGTACCAGCGACTTTCCGCTGCTCATGGAGGGTGTCATCGACCGTATGCTGCGCGCCAACCATCCTGCTGCGCCAGAATATTGGCACCTGATTGCACGGCAAACCAGCGTGAGTGACTATCGCCCCAAGGCGCTCTACATGGTGGACAGCGCCAATGGTATGAAGGAAACTGCCCAAGGCGCAGAACTTGCATACACTACCATGAAGGAAGGCAAGGAAACCCTGCAAGTGCGTAGTTATGCCGAAGGGATTAAGTTCACGCGGCAGGCGTTCATCAACGATGACCTTGGCGCGCTATCGGTGGTGCAAAGTAGATTTGTGCGCGACTGGAACGAACTACGCGGAACGCTTGTATGGGGCATCCTAACCGACAACAAAACCATGTCCGATGGCAAGGCGCTATTTGAAGCAGATGACCACAAGAATCTGCTTACTGGCGCAGCCACGGCATTGTCTTTTACCAGTATGGATGCGGCATTGAAAGCATTCAAAACGCAACGTAGCGCCACAGGACGACCATTGCGCATTGTGCCAAAGTATCTGGCAGTATCGCCCGAACTGGAGGCAACAGCGCGCCGCTTGCTCGCAGACAGCGCCACGGTTAGCATTGCCGCTGGCACCACCAAGTTGGAAGGCAATATCTACAAAGGAACATTGGAACTCATCGTAGAGCCACGGCTGACGGGGGTTGCATGGTACCTCATTGCTGACCCAAATGCCTACGATGGCTTGTACTATGGCTACCTTGATGGCGGAGAATCGCTGCGGGTAAACAACGAAGACGACTTCGATACCGACAGTATGAAATATGCTGTGCGCGGAGAGTTTGGCGCTGCCGCAGTAGATTTTAGACCATTACTCAAGGTTAAAGGCACAGCATAACTATGAGTAAATGATGGTAGACAATGAACAATGGATGGCTGCCGCAGGGGAAACATAGTCACTTCGGTGGTAATGCCATCCATTTTTTTTTAACGAGTATGATACATTTCACCATAGAGGAATTGCTGCATAGCGATGCGGCACAAAAGCATGGCATAAAGAACCAGCCCAATGCCGCAGCCATTGCCAACTTGGAGGCATTAGTAGATAACGTGCTTGACCCGCTGCGCGCCGCATACGGCAAGCCCATAAAGGTGAATAGCGGCTATCGCAGCCATGAATTGAACCATGCTGTTGGTGGTGCATCTACCAGCCAGCATTTGTTAGGTATGGCGGCGGACATCACGGCAGGCAGCAAGGATGGCAACAGAACGCTCTTTGAATTAGCGCAAAAATTAAAACTACCTTACGACCAACTAATAGACGAACGGGACTATGCGTGGATTCACGTCTCCCACCGCAGCACAGGCAGCAACCGCACACAAACATTGCACATGCTATGATTTTAGTAGGTGTACTACGTTTTGCACTACAGCCATATCAAAAGCGCCAGAACAACTATTACGCCGATGACGAAAAGTATGCCTATTACTGAATTTAGCATGGTGTTTTCTGGAACCGCTGGTGTTGGTATGCGGTTCCTTAGGTAGTGTTGCTGCATGTTAAATTCTAACATAGAGTCGTATGTGAGATTGTTGTCTGGTTTTGTGTTGTCCATAGTGTTGTAAAAAACAAATAAAGATACCATACTGCCGACAGCATCGCAAGCATAGAGTACCATTTTTTACAATGTTCTTTGATAGCGTTATCGGTATTTCATGTACAAATGTACTATTACAAAAAAGATTGCGGTCAGCAGAACCACTACTGCCAATGCAGTTGCTTCTAATTCCTCGTCTTTCTTGCTTATCTTGCGCAGCGGACTGCCGGATGGCAGGTAGAAAATGCTACCGCTATCACCACCGCCACCGCTATCGCCGCTACATTCACAGGTTTGTAGAAAAGGTTTTTTCATAATATTTTTTTATATAAAAATGAATGACAATACAACAAAGTTAACATTTTTGTAATGCAACTGGCACCATGTCTAAACTTGCCAAATTTGGCGCTGGCACTATGCAGGTTGGCGGACAGATTGCGGCAGTAGGTAAGGTTTTTTATCACGATAGCCACAGCACTAATGCGATGAATATTATTGATATTATTATCATCATACAACCATGGCAGTCGGGTAGATCTGGGTCTGGGGGCTGCATATAATGTTTTCTATACATATCATAGAGGGCGCCGGTGCAATCTGTGCTGCTGGTGCTGGTGCTGGTGCTGGTGTCGGTGTTACACATAATATTTTTAATTATATGGACGAATATATTACTAATGCAACTACTATGAATATGACAATTATAGCAATAACGCCCCATGCCATTTCTTCTTTTTTGTTGTGTGGCGGAACGTACGAAAACCTTTTGTCGTATAGTCCGGTTAGCATAAAAAATTCATCGAGTTCGTATGGGTCGCTACCAAGGTTCTCCCATAAACCATGTTCTTCTGTTGATTTTGTGTCTTGCATAATTAAAAGTTATGGTAAGTACCAGAACAGAAACCATATCAAAAAGGCAACCACCGGTATTAAAAGAACGCCCATAACGGTGTATGCTGCCGCCTCTGCTGCAATGTCTTGGGGCGATGTGTCGGGCGGAGACGCTATCTGCGAACTCGGCGTTGGTATGTAAGGGTCATAGCCACATGCCGATGAGCCAGAGTCGCAAGAACCAGAACTACATGAACATGAATCACTCATAGCAATGATATATAAAAATAAATAAAGATAATATAATAAATATAAAGAAATAATATGAGTACAGACAAGTTTGTTAAATTAGGCTTTTTGCTTACTGCGACCGACGGTATGAGTAAGGTGCTGGAGAAAGCGGGCAGCAATGCAACTGGCACCATGTCTAAACTTGCCAAATTTGGCGCTGGCACTATGCAGGTTGGCGGACAGATTGCGGCAGTAGGTAAGGTTTTTACCGACCAGTTAATTGACTTGGGCAAGGGCGCAATGGAGTATGGAGATAGGATAGCAAAGGTGTCGCGCAAGTTGGGTGTGGATGCGGGGCAGTATGCGGGATTAGAATTTGCGGCGGGGTTTGCAGGGGTAAGCGAAGAAAAACTACAGACAGGCATACTCGGTCTTACAAAGAGCATGGGCGCTGCGGTTAGCAGCAGTAAGGACAAAATGGCGGCATTTGCAGATTTGGGTATTAAGATAACCAACGATGACGGCAGTATGCGCGACAGCGTGGCGGTGCTCAAAGACATGGCTACATTATACGCCAGCAGCGGAGACAATGCCACAAAAACATTGCATGCGCTGGAAACCATGGGTAAGAGCGGCGCAGACATGATTAACCTATTGAACGAAGGCGGCGAGGGATTGACGGAATGGCTAAAGAAGGCAGATGCAATGGGGTTTGTATGGGATGGCAGTTCTTTTAAGAACGCAGAAGTTGCCAGCGATAGTATAACCATGTTGCAAAAATCGTTTGAGGGGCTGAAACTAACCGTAGGCAAGTCGCTTTTTGAACCTGTGATACAACTTTGCAATGCGTTGATACCATTGGCAAATCGGTTTTCAAAGTGGGCAGCAGAAAACCCGAAGTTGGTAAGCACGTTGGTGAAGGTAGCAGGTGGCATTGGTGCAGCCATTACCGCAGCGGGAGGTTTAGCAATCGCTATCGGTGGTATGTCCTACACCGCAGTGCAGTTCGGCAAAGTAGCGAGTGGTATAGGTAGGGCAGGCAGGGGTATAGGCATGACGTTTAAGGTTCTTAGTAGTATAGGCAAAGGCACAGCATTGGCGCAGGTGGTGCTACCCAAGCCGTTGTATAGTATGCTGAGTGGTATGCATGGCTTGGTCACAAAACTTGCACCGGCATTTGGTAGATTCTTTGGCGTAATGGGTAAAGGTGTGGTGCGCATGGCATTGGCTTTTGTGAAGTGTATACCGAGCATCATAGCGTTTAATGTGGCGCTGTGGACAAACCCCATCACGTGGATAATTATAGGCATCGTTGCGCTAATTGCCGCAGTGGTGCTACTAATAAGAAACTGGAGCAAGGTAAAAACATTCTTTGTAAACCTATGGACAAGCATCAAGGCAGTATTTGGCAACGCATGGAGCGCCATTGTTGGCAGTATTTCTGCTATATGGAACAACATTGCAGCATGGTTTAATGAACTAAAAGACAGGTTTTTTGAATGGGGGGGCAATCTTATTGATGGCTTGATTGAGGGTATTGTTGCCTTTGCAAGCAAAATATGGGGTAAAATCAAGGAAATTGGTAAAGGCATAAAAGACGCTTTTTGTAACATATTGGGTATCAATAGCCCCAGCAAGGTTTTTATGGAGTATGGTATGAATATCACGCGCGGACTGACGCTGGGCATAGATACTGGCAGCGGCGATGCTGCCGCCAGTATGGGCGCCATGGGAGGAGGTATGCTGCCTGCATTTGCAGCACCAGCAAACATGCGCACAGTAGGTAGTTTGGGTGGCGGGGCAAGTTTTGTATATAGTCCAACCATTCAGGTAAATGGCGGCGGCACGGCATCTGGCATGCGCGAGGTGTTAAATGGTAGTTATGCCGACTTTGTGGCAATGCTCCGCAAGTACGAGCATGAGCGAGCAAGAAAATACTACTAACAAACAACGTTCTTTTAGGTATAACGCACGACAAAAGCACGCGATGGCATCGCATGACATGGCGGCAGCACAGCGGCTCATACCGCAAGCGCACGGCGTTCCTTGCGGTCTACGTAGCAGCCAAGCACAATGGTAATTGCGCTAATTATTGCTACCAGCGCCGCATTTGCAGCAATGTAATATATTAGTGTTTCCATGATTCTTTGTGGTTGATTGCACAAAATAATGCGCTTATTACAAAAAACATTGTTGACGCTACCATCCCAGTTGCAAACAGCGCCACCCTGTCGAACGGCAAATCTGGCACTACTACGCTACTTATGGCGATGCCTGCAAATGAGTATTCTGCAAGAATCAATGCGTATTGCTCTAATTTTATTTGCAGCGCCTTGACTATGTGCTTTAGTTTCATAACTATGAATTTTCGTGCAAAGGTAACAAAAAAGAGTACAAAATTATACTTTTAATATTTATTAACATACTTTAACTATTAGGAAATGGGATTTCTTCATGGCATAGAACATCTGGACTTGGCTTCAGATTTCACACCGGTAAATGATGTACCTACCGCGGTGGTAGGGCTAATTGGCACGGCTGCCGCAGGCGCTGTGCAGCAACTCGTACTATGCAAAAACGCAAAGGACGATGCCCAGTTTGGCAAAGCGGACATTAACGCACCCAACACCATACCTAATGCATTGGCTGCCATACGCTCGCAAGAGGGCAAACGTGGCGGCACGCTGGTGGTGGTAGTCAACGTAGGCAACGAGGATGCCGCAGCCACCGACGAGCAAGGCAATGTGATAGGCACGCTACCCAACGTGGTTGATGCCATCGTGGGCGGCTATGACGGCGCCACGGGTGAGCGCACGGGGTTGTTGCTCTTTGAACTGGCGACAGGTAAATTTGGTTTTGAACCAATGATTTATCTGGCGCCCGGACATAGCACAAATGCCTCCATTGTATCTGCGCTAACCTCGCTGGTGGCGCAGAAGGAAGCAATGGCATACATTGATACCGCCGACGATGCTGCGGCGGTTTTCACCACGGTCTTGGCAGATGTGCAGAGTGGTAAGTATGCCAACCTCAATGACGGCATCAAGTTGCTGCATCCCTCTTTGCTGGTGGCGCAACCACGCTATGGTGTAGTAGATGGCAATGGTGATTTGGAAGTAGACCCAACCACTGGAGCGCCATGGACGCAGTATAAGGCAGTTGGTATGGCGGCATACGCTGCGGGACTAAGGGCGCGCATAGACCTTGAGGAAGGATGGCATGTTAGTAGTAGCAACCATCAGATTCAGGGCGTGAGCGGCATTGCGGAAGATTTGACGTTCTCGCTGGGAGACGAGTCGTGCGAGGTGAATATTCTTAATAGCAAAGGCGTGGTTGTGCCAGTGCTGCTTGATGGCGCAGGCATCCGCGAGTGGGGTAATTATATGAAGGGCTATCCCGGCAACATGGGCGCCGATGCCTTTGAATGCGTGCGCCGTACTCGCGCCATTATGAAGCGTGCCATACAAAAGGCATGCACACCATATTTGGACAAACCTTTCATTCAGGCAAACGTAGATGCCATACGCAACACCGTCAACAACTATCTAAACACGCTCACGGCACAAGGGAAGATAGTTAGCGGCATTTGTGAGTATCTCTCTGGCAGCAACCCCGTGAACGAGTTGGCGCAGGGGCATTTGTGTTTCGACATAACCTTTACGCCAGCATTGCCCATGCAACGACTGACGTTCACATACAAGATTGACTTGAATGCGCTCACGTCTATTGCATAGCGGCGGCAGCCACGCGCTTCTTGCGGGTGTAATAGGCATCGCCGCAGAAGAATATAATTAGCATAATTGCCGTAAAAATAGCAGTATATATGTACGGCATGGTTGAGGCATATATTTTCATAATTTTTTGTTGGTTGATATGGTTTTTAAGAACAAGCCCGATAGTAAGATAAATGCTGCAATAATAGATTTCATGGCTGCATTTGCATCAAAAGACCATGAACCATCGCCAAATATGATGGTGTCATCGCCAAAAAATGGCGTAACAAAAACAACTACCAATGCGGCAGTAGCAAGGTTGATAAGAACTTTGCCTGACTCATGGTAAAATGTGTAAAACCTATTAGACGACATACATTAACTATAAAAAAAGTAACAAAGGTATAAAAAATTACACTAATAAAAAATGGGACTAAAAATAAATAAGGTCTACGATGCCAACGTGTATATTGGCAGCGAGAGTTTGCATGGGCAGGCAAGCGAAGTTACATGCCCCGACGTGAGCGCCATCATGACTGATTACAAGGCGCTTGGCATGGTTGGCAGCGTTGAGTTATTCAATGGTTTCGACAAGATGGAGGCAACCATCAAGTGGACATACCCTGAGAATGACATCAAAAAAGCATGCGCCAACTTCCTTGTGCCATTGGAAGTGATGGTGCGTAGCAGCAAGTCGGTGTTTGCTGGTAGCGAAGTCATTGGCGAGCAACCTGTGGTAATTTATTTTACTGGCTTACCCAAGAAGCACCAAGGCGGTTCGTTCAAACCCAAGGAGGACACCGAACTGGAAACCACCTTTGCCGTTACTGCCTACAAGGAGGAAGTTGACGGCGAGGTGCTGGTAGAATTAGATGTACTAAACAACATCTACAAAGTCGGCGGCGAGGACATACTTGCTGAACGTCGGCAGAATCTGGGCATATAGTATATTTTTATTGTTTTTAACCTTAACCAAGAAAAAAAATGGCAAAGAATTTTGTAGAACAAGGTCACACCATTAGCGTGACGGGACTTCCTGCCTCTGTGAAGAGCGGGCATGTAGTAATAGTTGGAGCGCTTGTTGCAATAGCGCTGACCGACAGCAATCTGGCTAACCCTACGGCGTTGGCGGCAGATGGCGTGTATGAATTAGATGTTGCCTCAGGCGTTAATATTACGCAAGGGGCAAAGGTGTATGCAACAGCCACAAGTGGCGCTGTTACTACCTCTGAGACCAACAACACCTACGTTGGCATTGCATGGTCGGCATCGGCAGGAGGCAAGGTTTGCGTGCGGCTCGGATAGCACAGAAGCGCCGCACCTTGCGTAATTAAAGGGGACGCATGGCGCGCCATAGCGAGCGGCGCTTTTTTAATGGTTAAAGCACAAAAAATCATGTCTGTTTTTGATGTTCTGGGCAAGGAGACCTTTGCCATGGTTGCTGAACTAATGGGTACGCATGCCCAATGGCTGCGCCATGATGGTAGCGCCACGGCGACGGGTATGGTGCTATTCAAAAACCCTACCGAACCATTGCAAATAGGTGGCGACACTAAATATGAGTATCGCCCGCAGGATGCCACGGCAGAATATTATGCGGACACTTTTGCCCAGTTAAAAAAGAACGTTGACCAAGGAAGCAGAGAGTATCTGTACATTAATGGCAGCACGTATTTCGTGGTGGAAGTATCTACCAAATGTGATGGCAATGTGTGCGTGGCTCACCTGCAACTATCTACGGAGGATGGCTGTTGATGTCCTTTTGTACCATCGGGTTGCAAGAGTCCTTCTTGCTGCATGTATACGTCAATCCATGAATTGCCGCCCAGATGCTTGTATTCGTCGTAGGCAGAAATGCGTGCGTAGTGTGGCAGTTCGTGGTTGGTGATAGTTAGTTTGAGTATGTCCATGCGGTTCTTGCGGTTCTCAGACTTGATTTCCTTGATGGTTAGCACGTATGCTACCACCACAATAATGCCGCTGAGCGTAGGCACGCCAAGCGTACCGATGATGTTGAAAATATTTTCCATAGCGTCAATTTTTTAATTCATACAAAGATAATGAAAAAATATTAAAATGGTATAAAATTATACTTTTTATGACATATCAAGAATATGAAACCATGCTGGTGGCAGCATTACAGATGGAAGCGGCAGTTGTACAACCATTGCCGCATGCCGACTTTTTGAACCTGCCACGCAAAACGCAGCAGCCCCATGTTTTTGTCATACTCAATGGCGCTACATATAGCGAGAGCGACTGGCTGGACGTTCCTACTATGCTGGAAACCATACAGGGCGAGGTCTTTGTGCAATGCAACGAACGCTACGGCGATACTGGCGTGTTTGCTATTCTTACTGCCGTGCGGGAACGCATTGCATGTTTGAAGTTGCCGCACGCAAAAACTGCCATTGCCATCGACGCATTTAAGTATATTGCCGGCAGCACAAACAACTGGCTGTATAGCATGACGTTTACGTTCGCTCGCTATGTAATGTTTGAGAGCAGAATGATGGAAGTTGGAGGTACTATAAAACAAATAAAAACTAATATGAGACAGCCATGAATAAACAATACATTTGCATGGTGCCGCATTGCAAGTTCAGCATGCGGCGCGGCAAGACATACGTGGACTATGTTTTGCGCAAAAATGAGGTGGTGACGCTGCCGTCTGACAACGTTGCCGTCATGGTATTAGAACTAAAGCGCATGATTGCGCCATGCCAGTTTGATGGCAAGAAAGCGCCCAAGAAGGCGCAGGAGATGCCGCAGGCATTAACTATATGTAATTAACAACAAAAACGCAACACAATGCCAACAAACGCTTTATATGAGGAAATAGCAGCCCGTCTGCAAGCCATACTGACTACCATCAAAGGCAGCGACCCCTTGCGCCCCGACTTCGGCTCTAATATTTGTCGTTACCTTGACTATCCCATAGACGTAGTGCGGGCGCGCATTCAGATGGAAGCGCTATCGGCAATAAAAACATGGGAACGACGCGTGGTGGTTAAGAGTATAAAATGCGAACAAGCCGCACACACCCTCATTCTTACCATAGAGGCAGAGAACGTACAGGATGGCAGCGGCATGACTTTTAGTGTAAGTATATGATAGATTTGGTACATAGAAACCCCGCCGACATAGTAGCGGAATATAAGACCCAATTGGAAACCATACTGGGCAGGGAAATTGAACCAGCAAGCACGGAAATGTTGGTTATCAATTTTGTTGCCTACCGTGAAGTATTGCTGCTCAATAGGTTCAATGCTGCGATGGCACAAATGTTTGTGCGTTATAGTACCGCGCCAACATTAGATTACCTTGCTGAGTTGGTAGCAGTAGAGCGGCTTGGCGCACAATATGCTGGCTGTATGTTGCGGTTCTATGTTGCGCAACCACTGGCATTTGCCGTTGGCATCGAAAAAGGCACCAGAGTATCCGACGGTGGTGGCAATGTGTTTGAAACCCTTGAGGGCATCGAGATACCATCTGGCAGTATGTATGCCGATGTTGAGGCAGTGGCAGAAGTGGCTGGCAGTGCGGCAAATGGTACTATGCCCGGCGGAGTCAAAAATATTATGAACCCAATAGCGTATGTTAGTAAGTGTGAAAACACCACCGTTACCGCTGGTGGCGCCGACCCTGAGGACGATGAGCATCTACGCGAGCGCATACTACTGGCACCTAATCAATATAGCACCGCAGGCGCAAGGTTTAGTTATGAGTATTTTGCGCGTGGCGCAAGCACGTTGATACAAGATTTGTGCTTGTTTACCGACCCTCCGGGAACGGTAAATATTGCCGTACTACTTGAAAATAGCAATAATTTTGCCGAAGTTGCACAGCGCATACACGAAGCATGCAGCGCCGATGACGTGCGCCCTCTAAGTGATACCATCGTGGTGGTAGAGGCAGAGCGCATACCATACGACATTGTGGTAGATGCATGGGTTTTTACCAACGCCGATGCTTTAACCACTAAGCGCGCCATGGAGAATACCGCACGAGAGTATGGCGCATCGCATCGCAAGATGGGGGTAGACATCACGTTATCACAAATGATTGACGCCTGTATGGTAGATGGTGTTTATGATGTTTCTATTGTGGCGTATGATGGCAACACTGGTCGCCCGCTATCGCTGCCCATAGAATGCTCGCCGCGGCAGTATGCGCAGATGGGCAGCGTCACAGTAAATATTGTAGACCATAAAGAATAACCAACAAAAAAAGCAATGAAACCAACAATTAAAAACAATAAGAACATGGCTATATCTGGCAAGGACGTAACGGGAGTTCTTAAGGAACTCTTAAAACATGGTGTGCTACGCTATTCGCTGGCTGCGGTGATGGTGGTGGCTGCAATTTTTGGCGGCTTGTATGTGCTGCGCGACACGCCTGTGGTAGAGGCATTCAAACGCGATGACAGGCGGTTAGACGGCATACTACAAGCCATAACCGCGCTGCAAAAAGACATCGACGAACATGGTCGCCAGCGGCAGTTGTACAACATAGCCATCAATGCGCGGTTGGACAGCATACAAAGCGGATTATTGGACATGGAAAAGAAACTAATTACCGTCATTGTATTTAGCCCCAACATCCCAGCCGACATACGCGCCGATGCCTTTGATAGAGCCAGAGCATTGAAAATGAACCACGGCATACGACAGCAATACCGCGACTTCGTGCTGCAATACCCCGAAGCCGCATGGCAAGTACACAAACCATCCTACACATTGGACGTACATACCCCCACTGGCGCAAGGGGTGACGAGTAGTAGTATAGAGTATTGAGTATTGAGTATCAAGTAGTGAGTATTATGCTGGACTCGGTACGCATGTATATTTGGTATTACATTAAAAATAGAGTAAGAGAATAATAGTATAGAGTATTGAGTATCAAGTATAGAGTATTGAGTATCAAGTAGTGAGTATGGCGCTGGACTTAGTGTACATATATATCTGATAGTTTACTAAAAAACAGAAAAATGAAAACCATTGCTTCATGGCTGTTAACCAACTCTTTTGCCACAGCGCTACACGATGTCGTGGCGCTGCGCTGGGACAACTATGACGTGTCGCCATGGATGCCATATTTGGTAGATTGCGTGGCAGAAGCAGCATTGCCCATACTATCGCAGCAGTTGGACATGGAGGCAATGGCAGGCATGGCAGTAGCAGAAAGCGTGGAGGAACAACGTGCATTGCTCAAGAAAAGCATCATACTACACAAATATCTTGGCACGCCATACTCTTTGCGTGCCGCGTGCCGCAGCATTGGTTTTGAAATCATTGAATTGGTGGAAGGACCATCGGCGCTCGATGGCTTACCCCCAATGAACTATGCGCCTGAGGTGCAATGGGCATTGTTTCGCGTGGAACACGAGGCGCTGCCTACCAAAGCCGTCACGCTGGACATGAACCGCAAGTTGAAGTTGTTTGTGGAAACATACAAGCCCCAACGCAGCATCTGCACGGCGCTTGGCTACGTCATCCCAGAGATTCCCGAACCCATGGCAATGAGCGAGGATAGCAATATGGTGCATAATGTGTCTTTGTTTGGTGCAATTATTGACGATGACCCTTTTGTACCTAACCTTGATGGCAATATGGTGTATCTACCCAGCGGCAGCAAGTATGGCATAGACGATGATGGTAGAAGCATCGCAGATTTTGACTGCGTCGACATTGATTTTGACGATGACGACAGCCGACCATCGCAGGAGCATGATACCCCCGCGCAGGGCGGACAAGGCGGCGGTATTTAGATGGCGGCAGCACCAGCGGCATGCCTGTCTAAATAGTGTAGCCGCCATGCAGCAAGCCCGCCGATTGCGCCCACGAGCATTATCATGGTGCAACCCAGCGCAAGTATGTTTATCAATGACGCTGTCATAATGATTTGTTTTTAATAATAAGAGTAAATATAAAGCCCATACAGAAGAACGCCACCGACAATGCCACGCCAAGAACAATGGTAATGGTAGTACCAAGCACAGCATGTTCGGCTACCAGAGCGCCAATGACGAGTCCTACGATAGAATATTCGCTGATGGCAAACATATAGCGCGCCATGCGTTCGTATAGTAATAGTATGCTCTTCCTGTCTAAAAACATGGCACAAAGATACAAAAAAATAGTACAAAATTATACTAAATTTGGTAACTACAAAAAAAAGTAGCAATTTTGCAAAAACTTATAGCACATAAAAATTATGGCAGAGTATGAAGTTACGGTGCCTCCCGGATACCAACTACCAGAGGTGATACCAGTACCAGCAAGTATGATTGCTACCAAAGATAGCAATCTGGACGAGGATGACTACATCTTCGGTCTCGTGCGTGACCCATCGGGGGCAACCAAGCCAGATGGCACGCCCAAACGTGTTTTTAGGCGCATCAAGGCGCTGTTGTTCCGCGGCATACAAGGCATTGCCGCAACCATCCGCATTGGTAGTGTTAGCACGGGCGCGCCCGGTAGTAATGCTGTCGTTACCAACACAGGGACCGACACCGATGCCGAACTGAATTTTGTCATACCGCAGGGCGTGCAAGCAC
>LSPZ01000048.1_pt1 | contig 26409 bp, 27 predicted proteins | sample 651281 | NCBI WGS metagenome assembly LSPZ01 (sample SAMN04438313, study PRJNA306036) | termite gut metagenome | isolation source: viral DNA filtered from gut of termites from termite colony 2 | host: Coptotermes formosanus | place: USA: New Orleans, Hayne Blvd. | collected 2013-06-18
GTCATATGACTCTGCGATATTCTTTGTCAATATACATATTAGGTATATATCATATTTGTATCAATATATTAATTTTCAATGTGTATTCTAAAATTAACAATTCTATAGAACGTCATAATAAGGAGAGACAATAGTGAAAGATTCTCAAGCGCAAATGATTGCAAAAGATCCTCCAAAATTATCAATACCTATTACTACATATACATTTGAAGTAATGCTTCATTATGTATTATTTTCAAAAAATATAAATACACGGTTCTTACGTAACATTATGAAATTATTTGATATTCTTGACATTCATGCATATGAAAAAGATGGTTATATTACCTGTGTTATTGAAGCAATTAAAATGGTTTCAAAAATGCGTTATGATGGTATATCAAATTTAGCATATATTAAAAATAGTCTTTTACAGAGTCCGTTAGAACAAAAACACATTTTACATATTTACCAAAAAGCAGATGTATTTGATAAAGCAGAATACGAAAATTTAAGCACCATGATTAAAATGTACGTTGATTATGCATATCTTTATCAATCTCGTGCTGAGATCGTAGGCAGTTTCGATACATTAATTAATACTCGTGGAAAAATATCTAATGATGCTATTCAGCATTTGCAGCAATTACTTGAATCTTTATTATCTAATATGCGCCGAACCGATGCAACGAGAAGTGAAACCGATGACATTTCTGTATCATCTTCTCCATCAAAAGAATTAAAAACTGAACTTGCAAAATTATATGACTCACTGACTGATCCACGGAATATTTTTAGAACTGGTATTAAAGAACTTAACCGATTTTTAAATGGTGGGCTCAGACGTAAAGGAATGGTAATTGTTTATGGACCAACAAACTCGTTTAAATCGGGAGTATTATTATATTTTGCATTATGGACCATTCAATTTAACCCTGGATTAAAACCGAAGCAAATAGGAAAAAAATTAGCAGTTGTTATTGTTACGATGGAAAATACCAGAGATGAAGAACTTGAACGAATACACTCAATTTATACTCAAGGTCTTGTAGATGTACGTAATATTACGAAAGAAGCGTGGCTTGAGCAATGGGAAAATATATTTCCAAATCTTGGAAATGATATTGAATTACATATCATATACCGGAATCCAATTGATACCACAACCCTTGATATCCAAGCTTCGATTGAAGAACTTGAAGAAGATAATAATCTTGAAGTAATGGCAGTTATTATTGATCATTTAGGAAATATAAAGGCACGTAATCGTCAAAGTAATACTAATGATTGGCGAGATACGGTACAAATTGCATATGAGCTTTCAAGTTGGGCAAAAGATAGTAATCGTGCATTAGTGACAGCGATGCATACTAATTCAACGATCGACGATCGTATTGCAGAAGCAGTTGGAGCTGGAAAAACAAATCTTGTCAGAATGCTTGGAAGACACTGTATCGCAGATGCAAAATATATTGATCGTGCAGTCGATTTATCTCTGTATATTTATAAAGAATATTCTAATATCGATGGTAATTGGTATCTCGGATTCAAATTCGAAAAACAACGCGCTCGCAGAGATCGTGGATCAAATGTATTTTATCATCGTCTCGAAAATGATATTACTCTTATGTATGATGAAGGAACTGAATATATACGGTCTGTTCCTTGTATTCCTGGAACAGAAAATACCATACAAATGCAGCAGATGGCAATAAACCCTGTTGCAAACAATCTTGCACAAAACCCATTCCAACAAATGAGTGGACGTTCATTTGTACCGCGAGTAAATCCCGCAATGATACAACCTCCGCCACAACCAGTTCTTAATACACCGCCAAATATTTCATATGAAGTGCCACAACAATATGATGCAATACCCCCAATACAATCACTTGAAGAACTACAGGAACCAGAAGAATTTACAGATAGTGATTTTGTACGCGACGACGTTGTACAATCTATCGAACAAAATTCTGATGAAGTACAAGATATTCAGGATGATGAAAATATTGAAAACACTGACTTCGCTGATCTTGATGATATTGGAGATGATATTGCATCTGATGGTGGAACTCGCGATATTGAGGAGAAGATGGAATGATCCATCAAGAATTACTAAACTCACATAAACTAAAGGAGATATACAATGCCAACTGCTAAACAGTTAAAAAATTTTAATATATTTGAAGTAATGATAGCAACTATTATTACTACAGGGAAAACGTATTTTACTACTGCACAAGCAAAAAAAGTAATTAATCGTATTGTCGATCAGTATCCGTTTGTACAATTTATATCTAGACTTGGTCGTGGTATAAAATGGCCAATTGAATCTCCAATCGCATTTGGAAGAATGGTTCATGACACGTATATTAACGGGTTTCCAGAGCCATTTATTGCAACGGTTGTAAATCCTGAAACATACGATGTTACAATTGCGATTGCGCCGATTCAATATACAAAAGTACTCAAAATGTATAAAGATAAATCGCTTGCATATATTCCACAATTATCAGGTATTTTCTATGTACCTAAGAACGTTATTGAGATCGCTCGACAAACAATAGATGAGAATTCTGTTATATAACAAAAAAAAGAATTTTCGGCAGGGTTATAAATACCCTGCCGAATTTATTTCATTTACAATATACACAACGATACAGGTAAAATTGCTTCCGCAAAGACGTCTTTAAACGCACCATATGTACCGTATTTGTGTTCTTTTTGTGCAATCGTTAAAACGACTGACACATGAAAAAGTGTAAATGAGATAGTGTCTCCTTCTTTTTTGTCGTAAAATAACGACGCGGGGAGTTGTGATGGAAACCATGGTGTTCTTCCGGTTTCTTTTGGGCACGCCCATTCTTTAAGATATTTCCCATCACACCAATTATCACATTCATCATTAAATGCAATAACATCTACCCATTGTTGATATGGGGTTGTTTCAAGTTCTTTACCCCAAACGACGAATCTTCGCTCAGCATCATCTGCTGAAACTACGCTTGCACTATTTGGTATAAGTGCAACTTTTCCTTGTACTATCATATTCCCTCCCGAAAATGTGATATAAAAATTTCTGATAGTCAACCGGGAATTGAACCCGGGACACCGTGCAACGCACGTGCTCTACCTGGCTGAGCTATTGACCTTCAGATATTAATATTATATATATTTATAAATTATATTGTTGCCTAAATAATTTGATTTTTTAAAACATTATTATAAAATCAAGGAGTTATATTATGTCAGATCCAGTACCAACTGAATTGAAACAACGTCAAGAAAAAATAAACGGTACGCCCTCGAATACAATACCGGTACTCGTTATATGGCTTGTTTATTTAACATTAATTATTGTATGGCGTATTTTATTATCACGAGATCCAAATAATACTGGAAGTGAATTTGATTTACAGACACTCGTATGGATTGCTGGCGGGTCAACATTTGCATACATGCTTGGTGGTCATTTGACAGATATTATTCGTAATAAAGCATTACCTTCCGGAATTGGGGAAATTAAAGACATTAATCGATATAAAGTACTCGTTTATTTTTGGATCGGGGTATCATTGATTGCTACTATTGCATATTTTAAATTTAATGTACACGTTTTACCGCATACCGATATTTTAACTATTTCTGGCGCATTATCAATCGAATATATTGCCGGAAATAGGGCAAACAAAATTGCAACACAAATATCAACACCGACCTCACCATTACCACATTCAGAATAAAATTCTAATTAAATTTTCACATATTATTTTTTTTTGGAGGATATACATGGCTCTCATCGATACGCATGGACCTAATATCTGTAATATACCATACGCTTCCATACAGGAAGTACTACACGATTTAATTGCCGCTGACATCGAAGAACTCGATGCGCGCAATTCGTATATGATGAAAGTACATAGATTACAAAATTCTACAAACGAAGATGTTATTAAAATACGTGATTCTCTTATTGATTTATTTACCGAAATCGTAGGTGATGAAGATAATCACCACGGGCGGTTATTTGCACGACGATTAGTGCTAGATCCTTCCGCTATCGAGCATATTAAAGCTGGTATGGCTGGAAAAGAATAATGGTTAATATACACCATGTTATGGTGTAAAAGTAATAAGACTAGACTTGTAAGGAGATACAAGATGGCGACAAGCTCACTTTTTTCTGTACGGTATAACGTTCCGGCTCTTAAGGACGTGTCGATTTATGATGCAATCGATGAGCTCGTATTTACCCTTCCGGCGGCGTCCCGGGAAGCGCTTCCCGGTGGTGATGTCAAAATTACGGCGGATTCTAATGGAAACGTAATCCTTAAGGATACAAATACCACGCCGAATGGGCTGTATAGCACCGTTCCCAATGAAACACCTATTGATAATGTAGATGATCTGAAAGCAGCGCTTGCCGATCCCACCGTTGCAACGATTATCATTGATACTGATCTTGTGCTTGATGAAGCAATTACCATTAGTGGTTATAAGCTGATTCAGGGAACTGGAAGTATTACTGCTGACGTTACAGGTCTTACCATTGCCGCCGGTGCACGGCTCGTACTTGATGAAAATATTTCTCTGATCACTCCCGATAATACTCTCGGCGGCGTCTTTGGTACTATTAACGTACTTGAAGGTGCAACGATTACCGACGAAGCGTCTGCTGTTGAAGGTTGGGCGTGGGCGAATGGTGGTGACGGTCAGATTATCCTCAATCACGGTGACGCAGTATATGAACATGGAATTCTGTATATTGGTTCTGGTTCTAACGCGCTCCTCAATCTTACTTCCGGACGGATTATTCTTACGGCTACCGGTATTTTGCTCGACGGTGCCGCTACGGTAATTGACAGTCTTGGTATTTCCAATGCCAATACGTTGTCCTTTACACCCCAGGCAATTGCAACAATTGAAGCTGGTGTAACGCTTACGATTGGTGTCGGTTCGACACTGAATGTAACCGAAGGTACTCTTATCGGTATTGACGATACATCCATTATTGAATTCGAGGATGGGGCAATTGTTGTGGGGACTAAAGCAGGCATTGTTGCCGGCACTATATCTCCCGACGAATCGTTGAAGTTCGATAACACTACCGGCACTTGGATTGCCGCGTAGTACGCGCAGATTCTGACAGGATTGTCACGCATAAGGTGGCATGCACATGAACCCAATACCACTTACGTACTTGGGCCGCATGTCCACTGCGGAACTGCGGCAGAGAGATAAATACATCGAAGCCGCGTTTGGAATCAAGCGCATTTCAACGCGACTCATACCACTTGAGAAGCAATTGGGATTACAAGTCCATTATAATCCAAACAGTATTGATGATCCAAAATACGGCGTTGACGTTTTGTTCGCCGTAGGAAACGGAGCTCGAAAACATTGTGATACTTATCAAAATAATAAGGTCACTTGGCAGAAATTCGTTGGGAACGCCTCAATTGCACAATTTTCAGATCTTGAAAATCATGCAGGATTGTTTGGAGGACTTGATGATCCTCGTTACATTCACACTATGCCCGCATCTGATGTTAACTTTAAACGTTACCGGATGTATAAACCTTTCATTTCAAATAATAAATGGGTTCGTAGATTTTTTGCTAAACTTCCGGAATCTGTGTCACTCCTTGAAACAGTAGACGATGAAGGATTTCCGATTAAGGTACAGCATATCATATGCCGTATTACAAAAGACGATTTAAAACCATACACCCAAGCTGAAATAGCGCAAGGTTCTGGAGTTATTAACGAACTTTGTGTGTATTTTGGGCAAAAGGTTGCAGTATTTAAAACTAATGGAAATGATAGTACTTCGTATTTATTATTGGATCACCCAGTAGTAGAAAATATTGATGTTGAGCCATATTTTAGAGTAGTATTTGATGATATTAAAATCGATGATATTCCTCAGAACGGGCTTGATTTCATGTTTGATATTGAATTGCATGTTGCAGAATTACAAGATGATGAAGAACCTCCTCCGGATGACAATTATCCAGGAGATGTTGTTATTCATGATAGTGTAGGTCACATCGCTTTTGATGAGACTATTGTCCCACCAATTGTAATTCCTGTACCACCAGTAAATCCGCCAATTCCTGATCCTATAGGAGATATTGTAATTGGGGATGATGCAGGATTCATTATTCTTGATGAGACTATTGTCCCACCAATTGTAATTCCTGTACCACCGCCTCCAATAATTCCTGATCCAACCGGAGATGTAGTAATTGGTGATGATGCAGGATTCATTATTCTTGATGAAATAATTGTGCCACCTATAATAATTCCAGAACCACCTGCGCCACCATATCTACATGTAACTGGTGATGTTACTATCGAGGATGATATCGGAAACGTGGCGACAGAAGAAATATCTGTTCCGCCGATTGTAATTCCTGTACCACCATATATACATATTGAAGGTGATGTTACTGTTGGAGACGATGTAGGAAATATTGCTATAAATGAGGTTACAGTGCCTCCTATAGTGATTCCTGAACCACCACCATATTCGCACGTAACCGGAGATGTTACTATCGAAGATGATATCGGGAATATTGCAACTGATGAGACTATTGTCCCACCGATTGATATTCCTGAACCACCAGTCGTACCGCCATATATTCATATAGAAGGTGATATCACCATCGAAGATGGTATAGGAAATATCGCGACGGACGAAATTATTGTCCCACCGATTATTATCCCGGTTCCGCCATATATTCATATAGAAGGCGATATCACTATTGAAGATGAAATTGGAAATACCGCAATTGATGAAGTTTTAATTCCGATACCACCAACTCCTGATTCAAACGAAAATGTACACATTACTGATGATTCTGGTACCATTGGTATTCTAGAAACATCGTAACATTATTCAAAAAAAATGGAAGCTGCATATGCAGCTTCCATTTGTATTATATAATAACATCCACCAGTGAAATGCATTTTTCCATAATTTAATACAAAATTTTAAATAGCGTTTAGTTGCTCTTCGTATACTATTTTTATGATTAATCGTAACCATATATAACATATTTGAACGATTAATATATTTATGTTGTAACGCTGAAAGGATTTCATGTTTTTCGTTTAATGCGTGCATATTTTTGATAAGTTGTGTAGTTATTTGCTGTATAGATGAATTTATATATTCGTAATATGATATACTATAAATACATCGTGTATATGATTTTAAAATTGTATGAAGCACTTTTGTCACTTCTTTTGCATATTTATAATATCGTTTCCGATATATATGATATGGAGTAATATTAGTATTGATCAGCATATACTCATTATATGCCGTTTCCAGCGGTCGCAATATGGTATTGAATATATTTTTCTTTTGAAGATATACATTTTTACTTTCTGCTTTATTAAATAATGAAATGATGTATTGACAGAGTGCGACTCGTCGGTGCATTGTACGACACGCCATATTAATAAATTTAAAATAATCATCAGAAATCTTTTTATTTTGTTCGTATTTTGAATACCATAATGCCTGAAAAGAAGATATGGTAATATTACACCTCCTTTATGATAATTTTCGTTCAATATTAAATTTATCAACAATCTCAGCGAATGTGCCAAGACCTCGTAACAGAACAGTATATTGTTCTCCGATAATTTCAAAAGCGTATTCTTCAAGAGGATTCTGATTTTTTGGTGTATATATTTGTTTAGATGTAATGCGTTTTAATACATCGATTGGAAGATATTGAGGACATTTAAATATCTCAGGATCACCAGTATCCCGAAATGTATCCCAACAATTTTTGACAATATCGTCTCCCTGATTAATTTGGCATTTTACTTGGGCACAAAAATAATCGTCAGTTAATTGATGAAAGTTTAAGATACGGTTATGAAATAAAGTCATTGTTGTATACACGTTCATTGTTTTTCTGAGTTCAGAAACGTGTATTATCTTAGTATCTTTGATAGCAATTTTAATACGTGCCTTAATCATTATTTAGCACCTTCTGTAACGCATGGAATCATGATTCCATTACCGAGAGTATACATACCGTTTGGATCATCTTGAATAAGTTTAACTGAATATACTGCATCCGGCGCCGTTAGAGGTTTTTCACACTCAACGATATTTGTAATTTTGCATTTAGTATATTGCATTTTAAATATAGTTAAATTAACCGGAATTTCAAATACTGTTGCAGCGGCTTTATTACGTAGATCAAATGTAATATCATCTTTTAACGATCTAAACGTTTTTGCAGATGTGCATACAAACTGTCCGAACACACCGTTATAATTTTCAACATCAAATTTTACCGTATACATAGGTTCTCTGAATTCGACATGATACTTAATCGGTATGGCATCTTTCCAGATGCCGCGATCAAGTACTTTATATGGCTTATAATCAGAGCCGGTGTGACGTTTCTCCCAATCTTTATACCATGCATCAATACAAATCAACTTCGGATATTTATCTCCCGAAACAATTAACTGTATGGTGGTTTGTCCATGTAATCCATCAATCATTATATTCTTCTCCTTCTGGCGGCCTTCGCCGTTTTCGAAATTGTTGTATTTGTTGCAATTGTATCGGTACGATTGCGAAAGGAACTTGTAAAATGTGCTCAAATTCAAGACAGTGTGTATCATGTGCAAATCGCGGAATCTCAAGACCAGCAGAGATAATAACACTGTTATAAACATACCCCATACTTACGTTAAAGGATATTTGTTTTACATCTTCACGTTCATTTGGAAGAGTACAGAGTGCAGGATGTTGAATAAATGCCGGATGAGTACCTGTTCTCGGATCAAATAAACATTTCGCATTATATTTAAACATGATTCCGCGATTTATATATATTTTATGATCAGTACCGTCATATATACTATTCGGATTAAATTCAAAACTTTCTCGACCAAGTGATTGGCCTACATGCATAACAGTATACGTTGGCCATTCGGAAAGAATTTCCGTAATGTTATCAAGCACCGGTTCTGGAATTTTAACTCTTCCATGATATGATCCTAACAAATAGAAAAATACATCAGGATCTTCACCAAAATATGCTTGCTGAGGAACAATTGATGCTTGATGTAATTCCATTGATACATTGGCAAGATATATCGAAAAAGTAAATTTACTTCGAACTGTTTGTAATAATGATTCTGATGCTCTTGGTTTAAGTAATCCTTGTATATCTTTTTTAGAAAGTGTAGGAAGAGCACAAATGTCACGAATCATAGCATCGAGTGGAAGCGTATTTATATTACAAAGTGCAATCATATCAGGATCACCAAGATTCATAACTTGACTTGTATAATATAAAAATAATTCCTCTTGAGATAGATCCCAAATACGCGTGTTAGCGTTTATTTTCATTTCGGTCTCCCGTATTACAATAGTTCGACAAACTGCAAATATTCATCACATAATATATCGGTATGTATATCAAGTGTTTCTCCATTATGTTTTCCGTTATATTCATTATACAAAATTTTTGCATTTAAAATTGACATAATTGTTTGCTCAATTACGTTGGACTTTTGAAGAACATTTCCGGTAAATTTAAATTTTGATACAATGTTTTTATACCGAATACTTTCTCGTATTTTCTTTTCTACTGGACGGGATAATAATCGTTTTTCATTTACGGTAACAACATTTCCAGATAATACTTTCGGGAGTAATTTAAATTGTACTGAATCTTTCATGAAATGTAAAAGATAACAAAGCAATTTGGTATATTGCAATTGATTTACTCCGTCAAGATTTTCATATCCACCAAACGGATGTGCAAAGAAATTGCGGATCATAACTTCTTGAATAGGATGGGGAATGTTATGTTTAACATGCCAATCATATTCCTGCATATCAAGAGTAAAATTTTTGCGTTCAAACACAATATCGATGGTATCATCCATAAAATTATCTTGTAAGACTTTCTTTAACTCATCAGATTTAACACTATTAATATCAAATCGATCAGCGTCAGAAAAATCAGAATCTTCATTTAACGGAGTTATCATATTATAATTAATATTAAAATTAGCATGAAAAGCCCATTTAATATGATGCTCTATCGTAGTTACAATAAATTTTATGATAGATTTTTTAAACGATGCTTTTGGAATTACATCAAGTAAAATTTTAGTCATAATAATATCAATTTGATTATATTTTGAAACACTACACATAATGAGTTTTGCCCACATTTCAGAATCAGAATATCCGGTTCCATTTACAAGCTGAGTAATATAATGATTTAATTTTCCGTATATATTCATACTCGGGTCATCTTGTGTAAGGCGCCAAATACATTCGCGAACCACGCTTAATAAAAATGCAACGTTATTAAACAATTTTTGCCCACGAGTCATAGCATCATACGCTGTCTTATATTTAGTACCATATGCATCGATATAAAATTCAGATGCATCTTGCGTGCTTAACATATCAGCATATACACGAGCGAAATGTGTTGCAAGCGGAATTACAAATCGAAATGTGACGGTAATTTGGTAAAATAAAATACTATGCACATCAGTAAATACCATCGATGGTCCATATTTTCGCATAAATTCTACCGCATCATCATCAATACTTTGGCAATATTTTTTATATTCTTTTTTTACATATTCCTTAATTGCATCAATAAACCACGGTTTTAATATTTCTGTGGTGAGACAATCGATGAATGATTCCGGAGTTTTGAATTGTTGTTTTACAATTTTATGCATTACCATTAAATAATTTGCAATAATCTCAGAATCTCGGTCTAGTTTTATAGTTGCATTTAAAGAATCGATAATAATAGCATTTTGATTTACATACGTGCGTTTTGCATCCATACTCATATCAGAATATTCTTCAAGATTCATTCCAAATATTTTTGAAAAATTAACATGCACTCCGCCACTATATACGGTAGACGGTTGAAATATTTTGTTTTTACTCACGCATACTCCTCCATGTTTTTATACTTTGTATTATATTGAAATCTGGCGTGATAGGAATCGAACCTATGAATGTCAGAGCCAAAATCTGATGTGTTACCATTTCACCACACGCCAATGTGATATGGGTATTATATATAATTATTTTCATTATCGAGGCTTCTTTGATTTACGAGCGGTACGTGAAGTTTTAAGCATCCGAGCAGTTCTCGGGGCTTTTGCATGTTTTACCATCGTTTTCGCAATTTCGTGTGCAGAACCTACATGTTGCCCAGTACTGTGTGCATGATTGATTACTTCTCGTTCAATATCTTTATGTGCAGTATAATCTTTATGTCGAGAAATATTTTTTGCACGACGTTTTGCTTCCCGTTTCGAATTTTCGGTTCCAACATTCTGTGCATCTTGTCGCATTTTGAGCATTGCTTCTTGTGGTATTACTACACGTCCAATATGTTGTGCCGAGGTATTAATTGCAACATTAAATTTTCGTTTATCAAAAAGTCCAATATTTTTTATATGAAACGCGGCAAACCATAGTTTAATATCGGTTCCAATAATAGTGCGCGGATTTGTGTGAACAGGAGGTTGAAATAATGCCCGATGACTACATTTTGGTTTTAACCACGGTATGAGTAAATCATATTTATTATATGCATAGGTAAATGAAAACATAAATGTTGGATAATTTGAAAATACACGAACCCCATAATTACGAAGTGTACCAGCAGAAATATCTTCTTTTCTAGTTGGATATAATTCAAATACAATATCGTACCACAGATGTGGACACAATTTATTCTCAGAAGGAATTCGTATATGTATAAAATATGATGTTTCAAAGGTACAACACGCCCACAATATTTTTTTCTGAAGCGCATTATATCGAGCAGTATATGCAGAAATTATTATTCCTTTGTTTGCAACCATACCACCTTTGGTAGGGTTTAATATATCATCAACAGTATAAAACATAATTTAACTCCTTATTTTAAGGCTCTATTTCAATGTTAACATTTACTTAATAAATGAAATAATGTGGAGGCATATGTGATATGAAAAATCAAGAATCATTTGACAATACGGCGATGTATATTTTAAAGATGGCGTGTTGTTCATCAATGGCAAAGTATGAAACACTTTCCGAAAAATTTCCATTGATTAAAATGAAGGATGATTCTATTGCGGTAAAAACGCATGTATATATTTCTCTTGGTACAATTGTCCAATTGTGGACAAAAATGATGAAGTCATACGATGCTCGTTCTACAGGGCTTACTGGTGAATATATTGCATCTCAATTATTACAAGTAGTACTACACTACCGAAACCGATTTAAAGATGCAAAAATATACTTATATCAAGGTTCAGAAGTATATGAAAGCCCGAAAGAGTATGCAAAAGAATTACAAGAAGCGTTTACGGTAATTCTTCCTGAAATCTGCAAATACATACCTAAAACGTATTTTATATATAATAATAAAATTCCAGGTGCATTTATATTAGCTCACAGTATTCAAAATCATATATTAACCTATGATCCTATATTACCACTACAAACATTATTTGTTTCTTCAAATGCACTTGAATATGTGGCAATGGCAGTTAAGATGAATGGTGTTATCAGGCATTCGACATTTCGTGGTTCCGGAGAATATCGAAAATTATATGCAAATGGACAAGTAATTACTGATTGGTTATATCATGATTCAAAACGAAAACCATTCGAAGGCGATTATACTTCTCGAATTTCGTTTCTAGAATTGTTTTTACTTGGAATATTAGCGTACCCATCTAAGGCGCATATTGAAGTTGCCGGAAGTATTAGTAAACAAGCGCGAGAAAAAATAAAGGAAATAGTATCCGATACGACTAAAACATCAGTTGATATCATTACACAATTATATACTGATACCGGTGATGACAACCTTATAAAATTAGCGTCATTCTGGGATACACTTGCAGAATACAAATCTGATCTTGATTCTGCTAAAATAGCATGGAATACCGATATTGTCGATTATAGTATCGAAAAATTAAATGACACTCTTTTTAGAAATATACCAATAAATCTCGTACAACTATGTGCGGCAGAATAAGGAATATATTATGGCAAACGTTCCCGATGGATCAAAATTATGTCGTTCGCGATATTCGTATTCAATTCATATTTATGTAGGATCTACTGGAGAAACTATTCTCAAAGGATCTGACAATAGTGTATTAAAACACTTTATTAAAATTGATAAACCAAATGAAAAACTGGTAACATTTCCGGTATTCAGAATCGGCGTTGTCATGGAACGAGATAAACATATTGTATTAGTTAAAAATAAAAAAGATATTATTGTATCTCTTTCTATGACCGTAAAAGATGAACAGAGAACAAATAAAGATGCTATTAGCACTTCAGGTATCATAGCTGAACATGTGTTGTTTGATCATAAATTTCAAGCATTAGTAGAAAGTCCCGAAGATACCACAACAAGCTCTGAAGAGAATCAAGGAGTTGCTAATAACCCCGATTCTTCGGTACAATATGCTGCATCTCCTGATGCTGTTCAACAATACAAAACCGTATTATTACGTCTTAATTGTACGATACATCGTAATCGATTTAAAACCGCTATTAATTTTGTAAGTACTAAAGATGGCGCCGGATTAGAATCATTACCATTCGATGCATTATGTTATGGTATATCACAATTGGTGACCGAATCAAAATCAGTTATTTTACAAAAACCTGATAATAATAATCCTGAAATGCAAATTATTGTACCACCATGGAATCTTCGCGAATTTTGTACCTTTATGCAAACAGTGTACGGTATTTATTCAACAGGTCTTTTGATATATCAGGATTTAAAATATCTATATATTATTCCAAAATATTCGTCAAAATATGCAATCCCAGAAGGAGAATATGATACTGTTCATATATATATTATTGCAGCAGAACTCGCATCTGGTGCAAACACCATTGGATATTATAAAGATAATGATGGTTCACGATATGTTATAACAACAGGGGGGAAAGACGCATTCACTCCGATAGATATAAGTGAAGCATTGAAAGAATTGCAAGGGAACAAATTCAAGGTATTTGATACTGAAGCAGGTGTAGAGTCAGTTACCTATGATGCTGAATCATGGGGCGGAACAAATCCGATGCCAGAATATGAAACCGGTATTGAAGGATCTTCGAAAGATGCATCTGATAAAGTTCGTTATTTTCATAATGAATTAAGTAATCCATATCTACTTGATGAACATGTCCTCAATTTACAATTTAGTCAAAAAATGGTTTCTGTTGTAATTCGCGATGCTGATTTATCGATATTCACATTTAATCGAAAATATAAATTAACAATATTATTCGATAACACTGTTGATGCCGAATACGGTGGTGATTATCGACTTCTTGAAGCAACTAATTCGGGGTCAATGAATAATAATGAACCACTTTCTACAATCACCATGCTTACCTTATTGCGAAATCCTGGACTATGAAATGGATGCTACTACCATATGGTAGTAGCATTATTACTATATTGATTCGTCCATCGGATTTAATTCGATGGCGACTTTGTGGTCAAAATATTCTTCATTGATTCGTCCATCGGATTTAATTCGATGGCGACTTTGTGGTCAAAATATTCTTCATAATGAAGAGCATCATTTTTTTTTGCAATAATACTATGATGAGTAGCGATTCTATTGGAAGTTCCACCACAATCACTTATAATTTGCGAAATAGTTTTTGATAAATACATATAGTGTGTATCGGAACACTCTTCGAAATTTATATAAGTACTAATGATATCGTTGAGAATATACATTGTAATGATGTCGATATCTTGCTTAAGTATAATAAATGATTGCCGTATTTCGCGAGATTTCTCAACACATTTTTCACCAGTATTTAAGAATTGATATCGAGATGTGCTAAATTCGTTATAAAATGCTTTTTGTAAAAAAGTATCATATAGATGTACAATTTCTTTATTTTCGTTTTCAATTTGTTGTGAAATAGCATATATAATTTTAGATACTACAATGTCTATCGTAGTATCGAATACGAAAAATATTTTTCGTGGCTCCATAATTATTTCCCCTCCACTCAGTATCATGCTACTTTATCTGGGTTACGAAGCAAATTGTACAAGGTGTGTGATCCAACATCTCCGGAATTACGTACTGAACCACCATTAATTCCTATTGCATTTGCAACAGAACCGACATATTCATCAACCCATTTGTTCGCTTCATACGAATATAACCCGCGATTTGAAATTTGGTCTCCATCAAAATCTCCTCCCAATGGTTTAAGATACGGAGGAAATACTTCAAGAGAATCTATGAATAATGCTTCGATTTTATTTGCCGGAAGACTCAAATCAATAACTGGGTATTGTGGATATTCGGTTTTTCCTATTAACATCGGTATTGTTTTCCATGTTGATCGTACCCTAACATTTGCGAAATATTGTGAATGTTGACTTGTCACGGGATATCGTGTGATATGAGTAGCTTTCTCACTTACCACAGCCATTGCGGCTAAATAAAAAACATCGGTCCATGTATAATATCGGATTTTGTCATAAATTTCGCTATTGATTTGTCCACTCTCGAATATCACATCGGTATTATTATTGATAAACGCAAACGGCCGATATATACCATCTTCAAATTTTATAGTTACTGGATAAAAACGCATCTCAGGAGTCATAACAAATTCATATATTTTCTTTTCAATAATGTCTGCTCGAAAATCATCTTTCCAATGTGGATCAAGTTCTCGTATAACAACTTTCTTTTGTTCAGAATCATATACATACATATTAGTTCTGCTTTGTACAATCGATGTAACCCAGCTTTCAATCCATGCTTCGACCGAAATTGTAAACTCTGTTAAGCATTGGGTAAGTGGAACCGCTACGTGTTCATAATCGGCCGGCATTTCTTTCCATGTATTTGCGTTAAATGTTGGAGCAGTAATAAGTGTACGTACCCCATAATCAACTGATTTACTCATGACCGAAGCGTGTAGAAATCCGCTTTTTAGTTTAAGTAAATCAAGAAAATAATTATATATTTCATTTAAAGAATTTTGAACTGCCGCACGACTTAAATTATAAGTAAAACTTGCCCGTCCAACTGATTGTAATACACTTACTTGATTGAATAGTTTTTTATACATTCCGTTTATTTCCGGAATACGATTTTTTCCTGCAGCCATATCCCGAAAGAATGCTGGAATAATAATTTGTTTTGTAATAAAAGCTTCATGTTTTTGTACTAATTCAAGTAGATCAAGTCGCGCCTCGCGTTTTACAGAAGACGATTTTTTAAAAAATAAACGATCCCAGTTATCAAATATGGTTCCGATCCCAGAACTTGCTGCAGGATCATTTTCATCAGCTTCAATAAAAGATTTTGTTTTTTCATCATATATTACATACAATGATCCGGATATAATCTTTGCCATATTACGATCAAGTCGAATAAGAGTATTATATACTTGCGGATGAAGATATGGTCCATCAAGCGCAATAAATCCCATCCGCTGCTTTCGTTCCGGGCTCCCAGGATTTCCAAACAATGTATAACTAAATAATCCTTCTTCATCAGGATTTCCGGTATCTGTAAAATATAGATTACTTTTAATCTCAGGAAGCGCATTAACTTTGGTAAACTTATCAACGTCCATAATATCAAGTATCATACATTCCTCGCTTTAAATGAGCATTTTATAAATGTTTTTGCAAAAAATAACGTACTCCACAAAATGGAGTACGTTTATATATTACACGAATTGATATAATCCCCGGTACGTTGGAACGCCATTTGGCCCAACTGCTTCAGTAACAATGTTATCCGGATATAATATATCACGGCGACCTGAAGCAGCGAGCATAACCGCAACTTCTTTAGGAACGATATAATAAGATTGTGGGCGACCTGAAGCATCAAGCGATTCCGGCGGCATTTGAAACCGGAGTTTAACAGGGGTTACTACAATATTGTCCACCCAATCAGGCGGCATTGTTTCACCGTAAACATCCTGCGTTAAAGAGACACCAAGTTGAACAGCATCATTTTTGAACACCATTACTGACCCATCAGTGTCTTCGTCCGGAAACCGATAAATTTTTACCGGTTTTTCACATAGATTGTAAATTTTCATACTCTTCTCCTTAAGGAATTTTATTCAACTGGATCGCGACTTCCAGTGTGCACAATGTTATAATATATATTCATTGTGCCGGTTGAACCGCAGAGACTTTCTCAGGGATATGTAATACCTTTTGTATATATCCTATGTATTCATTCGTTGCGCGTCGCAATGAAAGTAAATCAATATATGAAATATTAAATCCAAACCGAGGTGTTTCTGGTATTAAAAAGGTCATATTAAATAAATGTGAATCTGTTACCGATGCTTCAAGTAAGGATTTATCAAAAGTTACAATCCCAGATTCATCCAATAATATTTGTGGTTTATTGATAATATATTCTGCAAATGAATTTTCTCGATAATCAATATATATTGGATGCTCTGTATCATGGATGAAAAATGGAATAAGAACATCGTTTGGTGCATGTAATGCTTTTGGACATAACGATTTATCGACTACGAATATTATTTTTGTTGTCATTTTATCAAGATGTAAGTTAATAAGTGCATTGAGAAATGCCATACAAGGAGAAATCTGAAATATTAATCCTTGAGAATCGTTTGCAATTCCTGCATCTACAATTGTTTTAATTTTTGTTATTTGTTCAGGAGAAATAACAATACCAGATTTTGCATGTAATTCTACAATGTAATCGTAAACAGAATTATCAGTCTCCCGCCTCCATAATGACATGGTTGAAATCGATTTCATAATATTTGCATCAAGTATATCAAATTCGGTATTTTTTGATGTTTTATACATGCCAAGCAAAAATACAATCCCGGATTCAATCGACTGAATTGTTTCCCATTGTACATAAAATGTTTGCTTGGCAACAACTGATGATACTCCAAAATTAACAAGAGTCGGATACTCGCCTTTCTTAATACACTGATCGAGATATGCCAACCCTTGATCTTCAACGTCATACTGCATAGTTAGAACGGAATATCTTCATCAAATGATTGTTGAGAATTTCCACTCTGATTTGCTACAAATGGAGTTGAACCTCCACCACCATTATAATCGCCGCCACCAGAACGAACAAATTTACCAGATGAGAATTGACCATATGCTAATTTTCCGTATTTCACACATGCTTCAAGTTGATATACAAAATCGGTGAAATCAAGATGCGAGGCGTGACTTTCGTGTATTTTGTTTTGACCATCATAATATTCGAATAACCCGTTACCGGTATCAGCTCGCTGAAACATAAAACTATCTTTAATAACATTTCCATCTTTGCCAGTTATAGTATATGAAAATCCGAAAGTTTCAATTTCACCAGAATTATCAATTGGAACACACCCAATGGTGATATCCCCGTACATGTTACCGGAAATAGCAGCAGTAAGCGGAATCTTGATTGATTTTGTGGCTAAAACAGCCTGTTTTGGGTCATTTTTATCCCATTTTCCAGAATGACGTCTTTGATATATTTTAAGCATTTCCTGTGCTGCTAAATATACCCGACACATGTCTTTCCACGTTATGGTAATACCAGAGATACCATTTTTAAAATCCCATTGTCGTGAACCATCGGGATTTATTTTTGGTGTTATTGTTGAGATACGGAATTTGTAATTATTCTGTATCGAAATTTTATATGCCTTATCATTAGTAAATACTGTCCCTAGATCCAATATAACTAATGGGGTCCGATTGTTTCCACTATCGCCATATGCCATGTATATCCTCCTTAAATGTTAGAACCGTAATACGGTACTATAGTATGCATTTCCTTTTATCACGTCTTGACGGATTCCAACTGATGGAAGTAATGCAATACTTGAGTGCAGATGTTTTCTGCAAATTTCATTTATATTAATATATGGCTTAATCCAATCCGGTATTGTTTCGAATCGCATAGGAAGAGCAATATATTTAATACCACCTTTTGCAAGTGCTTTATCTGAAAAATATTCTTTTTCAAATCGTGTATATATTTCGGGAAACGTTGTTTTGAGCGACTCAAGTTCTTGTAACGTTTCCATACCAATAGTATCAATAATATTAAACGTCCCAGGAAGGCTCGCTGTTTGATCACCACTCCCGACTCGATATGCTTCAAATGCGCGTACTGTGAAGAGTTGATAAGGATTTGCATAATTATCACCACTCTTTATTTTTGCAGGTACGAGATACGTTGTTTCTCCTTTATTAAGAGATGCAATTATTTCGTCTCGAAATTTATATATTTCTTGTAATAATACTTCAGGATATATCACATCATCATCCATTGTAACGTGCTCAACAATCGATTGTAATCGCGATGAGACAATTCTATTTTTAGATTTTGCGTTAAGATGAGTCCCTTTCACTTCAAACTTTGGAGGATGTAATATATTACCTTCATTTACAATTGTTCGATACACATAATTTTTTTGCATATTAAATGTAATATATCGATCCATGAGAAGTTCATTCTTGATTGCAAGTTGTTTCCGATATTCATCTTCAATTCCCATATTTCCTGCAAGAGTATCGTACGTCTTATGAATACCGACTCCTGCAATATGAATAAATATGTTAATAATTTTAAGTGCGTATTCAGTATCAATTTTAGTCATTTTAATATCTGAATATTTAATACCGGTATCCCAATTCATAAAATTAAATAACCAATCTCCGGTATAGATAAAAACCGAATCAGTATCCGAATAAACAATAATACGTCGCTTATGCGTACGATAACGATCAACTTTATCATACATGATGTACGGTTTTAAATAAACGAACTCTTCAAGCCATGTCCATAATTGTTGTAATGGTTGTTGCAATCCTTCAGGAATCTCGTAAGGATTATTATATATATCAGGAGTACGAATAATATCATCGAGTATAAACGCCTTTACTTTCGAATTTCGTTCAATAAATTCATATAAATTATTTTTATATAATAATTTTATTTTCTGAGTTTGTGTAGCATGTTTTACAATCATATGTACAATAGCAGCAGCCAGTTGTACATCTTGTGCTTCATAATGAGCCATATAATAACGTACCAATTCATTATCATCCGGAACGTTTTCAATAATATCAAACAATTCAAGATGATTCTCTTCATCCATAATATATTTAATATACCGAACAAGTTCGTCGATTGATTTAAAATAAATATTATTTCCTAAAAACGCTTCGTTAAACCACACCGTTGTAGAAATAACCGAACGTCCTTGCGCGGTTATTCCGGCCGCAGTTGCCGCATTATAACCGAATGAATTTTTTTGTCCAAGCGCACCATAAAAACTATTCATGATAATTTTAATATTGCCCTGAAGTAGGTTCAAATTATCATATTCTTGCATGTCATTATTTTCACGAGCTTGAAACATTTTCTTTTTCGCACTCTTTCTATCTTTCCCTAGTGCAAGCAACATACCGTTTGATGGTGCAATACCTTTTGAATGTTTTTGATAAAATGAGCCATTAGCTGCAATTATTGGTTTCTCATTTTCTATGTAATCAATAACATTGAGCAATGTTGAATCGGTTGAAATCTGTGCATAGTCATTACCAATATGCACCGGCTGATCTTTAAAATGCTGTTGAATTTTTCGTCCTACAAAATTGTGTAGATATGCATAAGGGAGATTTGGATATATGAGCTGAAGTGCTTCTGCAGTTTCGGTCACATACCGTTTTATAAACGAACTTTCGCTTACATTCATTATTATTCCTCCTTACCGTTTAATGCCATGTTAATTTGAAAATAATTTTTGAAAAAGGTCCTTCCTGCATATGCAGGAAGGATTTAACATTTTTAATTAAAAATACCAACTTTTGCGGCAATATCTCCGGATTTCGGAAGATCCCCAATAATTTTTCCAAGTAATGATCCAGAATTAACCGATGCTTCCATTCCGTATTTTTCTTCAAGACGATGATAGATAGCATGAATTTCTGCCTGCATTTTAAGCAGTGTTTCAAAATCGGGATCGGCTTTTTCTTTAGCAATAAGAATGATCGCTTTTTTATGCAATAAGTGTTTACAATGTGCTTTCTTGGGTGAGATAGCCGACTGTGTTTGATTTTGTATTAGTTGTGACGCATCCTCATTCGATAATGCACCTGTTTCCGCAAGAAGCCGAATATCATTTGTCGTAAAATCAGTGTTAGATTCAACTAATGCTTTTGATATTTTTTGCTCTAACGATACATATATCGCCTTTTTTTTCGTTTCCATAAATTCCTCCAAATAGTAATATTATATAAATGTTTTATACTGACTTTACAGGTGGTTCCTTTTTGGCCGGAGATATAAATGGCAATGCAAGTAAACTTTGATTTACAATAGTCATACTGGCAGTACATAAATCAAAATGTTGGAGAAAATATAAAACTGATGCAAGCTCTGAAATAGTAAGCGGACTTATTTCAATTGCAGGATTAGTACCAAATAATACCATAACTGCGCGTTTTTTATGTTCTTCTCCTGGAATCTGTATAATCGTTGGTTTTATACTTACTACACATTCTGACATACCTTTTAAATGTTTACTTTCACACTGTATAATTGGAATTATGTTTGCTGCAATTGCGAATATTTCATTTCCGTCTTTTGTGGTAAATAAATTATGCTCGGGATTTATAAGCCAGTCATATGCTGTTGCGAACAATTGTTCGAGCATATGAATAGTATCATACGAAAATATTACTCGCTTTGCTTTCCAATCAGGTAAATCAGCTCGCTTTTCATACGGCATATCAGATTCAATAATGAGATAATCTTGCGTTCCAACATATAATGCCGATAACTTTCCTGTATCACGATACCAATTTGAAGTATACTCTCGAGTATATAAAAATCGTTTTCTCCGTTGCGACATATCTCGAGTTGCAAGAGTTACTTTCAGATTAAGACGTAATAATTCAGTAATATTAAATATTGTTTTAGTAACTGATTCGACAGGGGCAGCCATTATAGATTCTCCTCATTTCGAGTTATAACGGATTTTGAAAATGAATCAATAACTTTTCGTCGAGTTCGATAATGTGCAAGTGCACGTGTAAATCCAAGATTTACAAAATCGATATAATACACCGATTTTCCAGGAATTCTTCGAAGTCTTCCGGGAAGCTGTGTCGCAGTTACTTTTGAATTATAGGTAATAGTATTTATCAATACTCGGAGTTTTCCGTGTAAATCAGATCCCGTACCGAAACTTTCATCGGTTGACACAATAATTTGATTTTGTAAACTATCATGTTTTTGCTGTTTACTTTGGTTTGAAGTATAATCTCCAATGTTAATATCAGGATATAACATTTGTAGTGAAGTACGTAATTGTGTCACATGTTTTAATAATTCCACAATAATAACAATTTTTTCATCTGACGAAATACTAATAAGAGTAATATCGATAGCCCATTTTAATATCTTTATCATATTCTGATAATTTACTGGACTCCATATTTGTTCTGCATATCGGGCTGTATGAAATCCGTATCGAGTAATACATCGTAATACCTCTCGATGTGTTGGGCGAGAATTATAAAATACCCATATTGTATTTAAATATTTTTGCGAAAATTGTAATAAATCTTGCCCATAACTTGGAAGTGCACGATATGCTAATTCAAATACATAATTTTCAGCAGGAGATGAACGATGTGCAGTCGCCGTTAAATAAATTGTTTCCATAACGTTACAAGCAAGATCTAATTTATTTAACGAATATGTTGCTATATGTAATTCGTCCACAATTTTAAGACCAATACCTAATTTCTGAAGAAGTTTAACATATAATCCTTGTTCATAAGCATTAATTAATGTACGAAGTGTTGCAACATATACATCATATTTATCGGCATGTATTTTACCAGACAACAAATCTTTTACTGTATCAATACTTCCTGCAATTTCAAATATTTTATTATAACCACACGTTGTTTTATCAAGTGTCTCCTGAATCCATTGCTGGGTGAGGGATGATGCAATAATAAGTGTTTTCTTATTATACGTACACGCGGCATATAATGCACAAAATGTTTTACCCCACCCTGTTGGCATTGCAAGAAGTCGTACATGTGTATTATTAGGTAACGGATTACATAAGAACGATACTGCTTCTTTTTGATAATCATCTTTTGGCGTAATACCTTCTCGAAGTTTTATCGGTTGAGAGAATTCTCGATATGGAACAACATCGGTATCGGCATCAACAGTAACCCGGTCAATGAAATCCCCTGTCTTAGTTAATGCTCTTGAAACTTTATCTAAATTGGTGCAGCGTGGCATATGAATATCACCATTCGGACAAATGTATGCATATCGTTTTTGCATGTCGTATCGTTCAGTATTAAAATCATATACCGTAAGAATATTATGTATTGTATTTTGGCTAAAATATTTTGAATCCGAACAATGCATCACTGCCCGGCTCCGTTGTAACTGTATATCAATATGAATATCTTCACTCATAGCATACTCCCTCTAAGCGAAGAATGGATCAAGAAAGGCTGGTGAGAATTTCATATATGTATATACATTTTTTAATTGATCCGAAATGCGTTCGAATGAAAGACTCGTTGCTAATGCTCTACTGTATGTGATTGCAGTACACGCTGGGACAAGAATGTATGGGTCATCTGCACGTTTCGGTCTATGAATAATCATATTTGGATCACGAACCATGTTATAAATAAGTGATTCGATGTGTGCAAAATTAATCGGAATCCCGAGTTCGATAATAACTTCAGTTAATTCCCGTACAATATCTTCAATAGTTGTAGGAACAATTTTGCTTTTAATACCTATAAGACGCATAATGCGTTTGAGATATGTACTGATTTCAATATTCTCGATACTGAGATCGAATATCGGTGCATCGTCTTCAATACCCGCGAGACTAACATATATTTTTTCATTTTCAATTTTTGTTGATTTAACCAATTTTAATAGAAAATCAGTATTAATATATAGTTCATTATCACCAGTATCAATACAAATTGATTCACCGTTAATAACAAGTTCAAACGTTGTAACATAATCAAGCAACATATTTTCATTTTGTGCGGTGTCTTCGTCATCGTCTGCGCCACCTTCAAATATATTTAAATATTCTTCGATATCTTCAGCATAAAATGCTATTTCAAATGATGCATTACAGATTTCTGGTTTTGGATAAATGGCATCAGTTTCACATCTAAAATACGTATATAAAATATTTGGCCATTCAACCGTTTTTGTTCTTGTTTTATTTAAATGCTTAGTCGATAATACCATTTGTCCAATAGGTTCAGATAACGAATGCATAGCGAGCAAATTTGTATGATATCCAAGCACAAAATATGCTAATTCACCATAACACGCTTTACAATACTGTCCTTCAGGTAATGCACATAAGATATGTGTTCTAATATTAATAGTTTGTCCTATTAATGCAGTATCGCGTTCCGGAACAATTTCCTTATAAATAGAAACACCTTTTTTATTTTTTCCAGTTTCATAATATTTATATCGTAATATATCAAGCGTTTTAGCATCTGGAATTGTGAATGCAATAGTGTGTCCAGCACCACAATCATTAACATCCACAAGTGTTGCATCGATTCCAAGCAAATCCATTTGCCGTGAAGTATATCCCGAATCGGACATTGAATATTTATTCGCGATTAATGCTTTTCGGCATGAAAAAGATTCTAGATAATAATCAGATACATTTCGTAATCCACGAATAAAATTAGTATTAACAATAACCGGGGAGATATTTCCATAAATATCACTCCTCGGACCTATTGAAATAAGGCATTGTGACATCTGTCCAATATTTACGTTTCCACCAGCTTTCATAAAAGGACGAATATTAGAATCAAGTATTGATTCAATAATCGATTTTGCTTCATATGTCTTATCCATAATATCTTTTTCAATAATTGTCATAGACATATTGTCAGGATATGAGGTATGAATAAGTTCATCGAACCGTTCGTTTTTATTAGCAATATCTATAATGTCTCGAACATCAATCGTATTCCCTTGAATCACGCAGAAATTTTCAGGAAAAGTTGCAAGTGATTCGACAATATGCCTAATACATTTACTTAATTGCTCAATAGTCATATACGGGCGGAACGTATCGATGATATCATCCCGAAGTTTATTAATCGACGCTTCTGATATTGTGTTGGTATCAAACATCGCCGTTACTGGAATTGTACGTTTAGTATCGATATACGGTTTCCAAAATATAAGATTAATAATTGCTGTTCGCACCCGTGTTGTAACTATTTCTCCACTTTCAAATGCTAAGGATATAGGGTTCATGCGATATGTATAATCTTTTAATATATGACCATATAAATATTGATATAATTTAAGATATAATGCAGAATCATAGTTGAATGATTTTATATGAATCGTACCGACTTTTGGTAATTTTTTAGACAATAAATACGGAACTTTTTCCCTTGTCTTTACTCGAGCCATTCTGTATCCTCCATGTGTTTATAATATACACGTTATTATACTGTTAACCGTTTTGTTAAATTTTACCATAAAACAAGACACAGGGATTATCCCTGTGTCTTATCATTTCTGAAGTTGTGTAATAAGATATTTTTTAAACCGAGTAATCAGTGATTGTTTTGGTACTGATTGCGGAATTTTTTTCTTATTCTTTTGACTTTGAACTTTATTATGATGGCGGTAAAGATAATCTTGTTATTAAAGGAACAGATACACGGTTTATTACGCGGCATCAAATGATTCCTTATATTACAAAATGCATTAAAATGTTTGAAATGCTTGATCAAAAGTTCGTATCATACCGAGAAGTATATTCATTTATACATTCACTTCGAAATGATTATGTAAATAAAATACTCCCGACCGGATGCTATCGAGAAATTAATTATCAAAATCCTTATGCAATATATGATACAATTGAAAAAACAATGAAGCATCATGATATATTTCCAAAAGGATCACAATATGAATTAATAATCAATTATAATTTCGTACGATTTTTAATTCCGTTTATTAATTTATTATCGAGATATCGGTCTCAGGCATATTATAAGAACGGAAAGTCATATGGAAAGAGATAGGTCGTATATGAAATATCCAACAAAAACAATTCAAGAATTAGAATTCGCTGTACAATATAACGATTTAGGATATCTCGCGGGAGAACTCAAAACATTTACAATGACCGAGGAAATATTTCTACGGTTATGTCACGCTGCTATTGATACTTCAAATAGGGCGACGCTTGAATGGCTTCTTGACGCATATTATCAATTCTGGTACGAGCGAGTATTTAAAGATATTATACGG
>LSPZ01000049.1_pt1 | contig 26316 bp, 36 predicted proteins | sample 651281 | NCBI WGS metagenome assembly LSPZ01 (sample SAMN04438313, study PRJNA306036) | termite gut metagenome | isolation source: viral DNA filtered from gut of termites from termite colony 2 | host: Coptotermes formosanus | place: USA: New Orleans, Hayne Blvd. | collected 2013-06-18
TAGAAAATAAAATATATGCAAGGAAATGTAAGTCAGAAATTATTGATTTACATACTTGTTCAAAAGAGACTAAACAAGAAATAATTGATTTTTTTAATAACAACAATATTAATGGTTATCGTGGAGCTAAATATTGTTGTTTATTAAGATATAATGATGAACTTGTACACGCTTTTACTTTTGGTAATGCTTATGCTGGTAAGGGTAAGTATGAATTTGAATTGATAAGGGGGGCATCAAAACTTGGATATTCTATAATGGGTGGTTCATCTAAATTATGGTCATTATTTATCAAAGAAATTAATCCAGCTTCAGTAGTATATTATGTAGACTATAATTACTTTGACGGTAAGAGTTTAAAATATCTTGTTCCAGAATTTAAGTATATTAATCATAGTTTGAGTTTTTGGAATTATTTTGTTTCATTAGGTGAAGTTAAAAATCGTCAACCTGAAAACCATAAAGAACTTATAAATAATGAAAATATTTTACAAATTTATGGAGCAGGTACAAAAACTTATGTATATTATCGTAAATAATTTTTATTTAACCAAAATAATAAATAATAAAATAATTTTGATAATAATTTAATGGCTGATATAAAACATACTGCTGATGAAGAATTAAAGATTCTTAAAACTCGTCAAGTTTATGACCCTCGTGTTATTGATGAAAATAAAGGGTCACAAACATTATGGACAAGTGAATCAGTTGATTTAGCTATTAAGGGATTAGCGGAAGGTTATAAATTACGTGAAAATCCTTTTCTTAAAACTGTTCGTGGTGCTCGGTTACGTAAAGCAAATATTCCTTTTAAATATTCTGAAGATGAATTAACTTGTCTTGTAGAATCTATGGAAGATAAAATGTTTTATGCTAACAATTTTGGTAAACTTAAAGATGGAAATCAAGGTTGGGTAAATATAACTTTACGTGATTATCAAGAAAAACTAATAAATCAATATACAAATAATCGATGGAATCTTATTATGTTTCCTCGACAATCTGGTAAAACAACAACAACAATTGTTGATATTGCGCATTTTGTTACATTTAATGTTGATAAAGATTGTGTTGTTATTGCACAATCTGATAAATCTGTTAATGAAATTTTATCAAAATTAAAAGAATATTTTGCTGGACTTCCGTTTTGGTTACAACCAGGATTTGTTAGTTTTAATGCAAAAGGATTTGTATTAGAAAACGGATGTAGATTGAGTATTGGTATAGCATCAGAATCCGTAGTTCAAGGATTTTCGCTAGACTATTTATACGTGGATGAAGCGGCTTATGTTAAGACGTCAATGTGGCAAAAATTTTGGAATAATGTTTATCCAACACTTATAAACAATCCTAATTCACGTTGTGTTATCACATCAACACCTAATGGACGTAATCATTTTTATGAATTATGGCAAGGTTCAATTTTGGGATTGAATAAATTTGTTAATTATAGGATTTACTGGCAAGATGTTCCTGGAAGAAATGAACAATTTAAGATTGACACTATTTCCAATTTAGGTATAACCGGATGGCTTATGGGCTTCGAGTGTAATTTTGACACTCAATTAGTTTCGGTATTTCATTCAACTACCCAACGAATACTTAGAGATTATCAACAAAAATATGAAAATGCTTGGTCATTTAATAATTATCATATTGGTAATAAGTATCAAATTAAATTTCTTGAACAAAAAGATATAAAATATGATTTGAAACAAGATTATTTCTTGATAACAGTAGACATTGCAGAAGGGCTTGACCAAGATTATAGTGTTCTTAAAATAAAGAAAATTGAATGGAGTATTGAAAATCAAAGATTGGAATATACTACGATTGGAATGTTTCGAGACAATACAATTGCTGTTGATGATTTTGGCGAATATGTTTTAACTTTAGTTCAAAATGAATTTAATCCAAAACGTATTAAAGTCGTAGTGGAAAATAATACTTATGGGGGAGAATTTTTCTTAGCAATTAAAAATCTAAGGTTACATGATACAACATTTGCAAAAGTTGATAATCAGATATTTGCCAAATTCTATCGTAAAGCTAAACAAGACTTTGAATATGGTATAAGATGGAATGGACAGAATAAGTCTTTGGGAGTTAAATCTTTTGTAACTTTAACAACCAAAGGAGTTATGAAAGAATATAATCCAATATCTATAGAAGAATATATGAATTTTGGTAAAATTGGCGAAACTTATAAGGCTTCTTACGGGCATGATGACTGTGTGATGCCCGATGTGACATGTGCCCATTTTATTAAATCAAAAGACATATATTCACAAGCATTTTTGCAATATGTTGAAGCTGAACTTCGTTTGCAAATGAATGATGAAGCAATTGAAATTCGTCAACGTAAACAAGAAGAAGAACGAAAAGCTAATCAACAATTTACTTGGAGAGGCTTTCATGAACGAGATTCAGTTGAAGAACTAAAAAAACAATCCGATGTAGCATTTGAAAATGCTGGAATCATGTTTATTTGATTTTATATCTAAATTATATTTTCATTATTTATAGGATATATAAAATACGAAAAAATAAAATATTATTATGACATTTGAAGAAAAACAAAAAGAATTGATTAAATAAGTTAAGAAAGAATTTCCAATTTTATATTTTATTTCAGAAGCATTAAATTGGTTATTTTTAATTATTTTTGTTACAGGAATTGTATTTTTATTTATAAAAGCTTGGTGGATTATTCTTATTTGTATTGGGATAATTTATGGGATTATTGTTATTCAAAATAAAATAGACCAAAAAATATATCCTCCAAGTGATGATATGTTTTAATTGTATTATTTATGGTCTTTACGCTTGTTGAAGGAAATAATCGAAAATTATTTGTACAGCTTTCAGATGTTACAACAAAGGAAGATATTGCATTTCTTGAAACAATAAAAACTACTGTTTCAAGAGAAGAATATATGCCATTTATTAAAAGTTTTAACAAAACTATTTCAGCAAGTTATTTTTATAATGATACATTTTTCCCATATCAGTTTTGGTATGATGTTCGAAAACAATATATAAATTTTTTTGGAACCAAGCCGATTTTGGTTAATGAAGAAATTGGATATAATGTTGATTTATCTCGAGAAGATTTTGATAGTTGGATTAAAAATCTTCAATTACCTGAAAAATATATTCTTGATTCTGACGAATACAAATTTCAACAAGATAGTGCATTCGAAGCTATTAAACATAAAATAGGTCATATTGAAGTTGGAACCAGTGGTGGTAAAACATTGATAACATATTTTTATTGTGCATACCTTAAAGAATCTGGATTACTTCCAAAGAATAAAAAAATACTTGTAATTGTTCCAAATAAGTCTTTATGTATTCAGTTACAAAAAGATTTTAATGAATATGCGAGTCTTAGAGAAGAAAAGTTAATTGTTGAAACAATTTATTCTGGGGCAGAAAAATTTATTGATTCAGATATTGTTTGTGGTACTTATCATTCTTTAAGAGAATATGAACAAGAATATTTTAATAGTTTCTTTTCATGTATATGTGATGAACTACATACTGCAAAAGCTTTTTCAATAAAATCAGAAATATTTTCAAAACTTAGGGATTGTGATTATTTCTTTGGAATGACTGGAACATTTCCAAAATATAAAAGTTTGGATTATTTGCATTTAATTTCAATGTTTGGAAGATTACTTGTAAAAAAATCCGTATCTGACCTTATTAGTACTGGCGTATCAACTCCAGTATTTATAAACATAATTCAAATCAATTATAAAGATGGAAAATATGAAGATTTTTCATTTAACCTGAAAGAAAACGGAATTATTGGTTCAGATAAATATCGGGAAGAAAAACAATTTTTCCACAATTTACCAGAACGTAATAAAATTTTATGTAAACTTGTAGCGAAAATTCCAGGAAATAATTTAATACTTGTTGATAGTTTAGAATATCTTGATATGCTTGAAAGTATTATTTTAGAATATTTTGAAGAAAATCAAATACCAAAAGAAATAGGTATTGTACATGGAACAATAAAAAATCGTGAAGAAATTTACGATAAAATGCGAGCTGAATCGAATTTTACAATTCTTGCAACGTTTGGTACAATGTCAACAGGAATTTCAATAAACAACTTAACAAATCTTTATTTGCCTGATGGCGGTAAATCTTTTATCCGTATTCAACAATCTATTGGTAGAACATTAAGATTACATCCTGATAAAAAAATAGCACAAATATTTGATTTTCAAGATAATATGAAAAATTCTGCTTTTAAAAATCAAGCGTATGAACGTAATAGAATTTATCGGGAACAAAAATTTCCCAATAAAATAACAAATATTTCAATCTTATAAAATTTATGAAATTTAATGATGTTTCAATTTTTATGGATTTTCTGGAAAAGAATTTAAATCCAAATGTAAAAATTCATTGTGGTATAACATTTGCAATAACAGATTATATTGAAACTTTCCCATACAATGTATTAACATACGGGGATTCATATAATTTTACAAAAACAAATAATGTTGATTTTAGTATGACATCACGTATTATTAAAGATAATTCAAAAATTTTATCTGAAGATATAACTCCAGAAAATATGATTCCCCAAGATATTACATCAAAAGATATAAACCCTGAACCAATTAATCCAAATATAATTAATTTATGTAAAACAATTAATTCTATTTTGGATAAAATTGTTGAAAGAACAAATAATAAAATAACTCAAGTTTATCGTGACTCAAATTAAAAATTTTCAAAAATTTCGCATATTATAAATATAAAAATATTAAAGAAAATTTATTATGGTAGATTATAACGGTAATCCTGATGTTCATCAAAATAATCCTGAAACAGAACAAAATTTTTATTCAAGAGTACTTCAAAGCAATCTTGATAAAATTCCTGAAATTGGAAAAGAAATTTTGTTAACAGATGGTAAACTTCAAACTTGGTGTAGTATTAATTATTCGGCATTTAAAAGTACAAATCCATCAGATGTTTCAAAATTTTTAATTATTGCAGCAACACAATTAATCAATAAAAAAGTTCCTTTATATTTGGTTAAGAATGTATATAATATTTATTCAGTAATTTTCGCTATATTGATTAATCAAAAATCGATAATTGAAAATAAATCTCTTTACAATAAATTAGCGAAAGTATTTTATGACACTCTTAGAGGTTCTAATGCTTTCGATATTTATTATAAAAAACAAAATATCAAATATGCACGAACTATTGTTGCATTAAATGATAAACCTGTTGAATTATATTGGTTAATACCATGTTTGATAAATCCGCAAATTTTTAAAATGCTTGATACAAACGATTTGATTAATTCAAATTTGGAACTTTTAAAATTTGTTGAAGATTTTAAATCGGGTTATGATTATTTTGTTGAAAATTTTGCCACATTTGATAAATCAAATTATAAACAATTTTTAGCTGATGCAATACAAACTTTAAATAAACTTAAAGCACAAAATGGATGAAGAATTTTTGAATAGTAGTTCTGATAATTCATTATCAGAATCTCAAATAAAAGATATATATCAAAATAAATTGGCTACTCAGGCTGTCGAAGATTTCGATGTGTCTGAGGATTGTCAATTTATAACAACTATAATGCTTGAGATATTACCATCAGAAACTCTTCAAAAAGCTACTCAAGATTTACAAACCAATTTTAATTTGGTTAATGTAAGTCTTGTTTCCATTATTAAATCAGCAAAAGAAAAAAGAAATTACAAAAATGTTGGAATCATATTCATAACATTTTGTGATTTTTTTGATTTAGACCTTAATCGAACTTATATAGGTTTACATGAAAAAATCAAGACTTTAATAGTTCATTCAGCAAAAAATTTTATCGGTAAAAGAGATTTTATTCGAATCGAAAATAAAATTAAGCGTGAAGAACTTGATAAACAAGGTTATAGTAAAACAACATTATTTGAATTACTTAAAAAGTAAAGTATTTTAATATGCAACAAAAATCAAAAATACATAATTCATCATTAAAAAAAGAAAGTTTTTGGGCAATAGAAAATATTGAAGATTGGCCAAAAATTGATTATATGAAACTTAGGATTTATGAAAATGATAATAATAAGATTCCAAATTTTCATTTAATAATGACTTCAATGAAAATTGAACTTGAAATTAGTATTTTGGACTTTAAAATACTTAATGTTTATGTAGATAGAAATTCCAATAATTTTTTAAATACAAATGATTATTATTCTTGGAATACTTTTCGTAAACAAGCAAATATTCTTAAAGATTTTTTACCAAAAATTGGAAGTGATGGTGTTTCAAAAAATAATAATATTAATGGTTTGCAATCTTTAGTTGTTGGTTGGGATACAATGAATAATGCTGAATTAAATCCAATAACAATTCCCAAAAAAATGGCTAAAAATTTATCAAAAATATGATTGATATTATATATCCAATAGTTAATTTAAACGAAAATCCTAAGATTTCAACAGAAAAAGATAAAAGAATTTTAGGATATATGGAGATATATATTTACAGTAATGATAGATTGGAGTTTACTCCACATTGTCATATATTTTTCACTAATTTAAATTTGGAAATAGAAGTTACAATTGAAACACTTAAAATAATTTGGGTTAAACCACCAAATAAATTAGAAAAATATATTAATTGGAATGAATTATCAAAACAAAAGAAATCTTTTATTAATTGGTTAAAAGAAAAACCAAAAAATATTAAATATTTAATTTACAATAATAATTATGAAGTTTTAAAAAATGTTTGGAATAATCAAAATCAAGAAAATAAAGTTAAAGATATATCTATTGATGAATTAATTAAATCGCAGTTATGATTCGAGAAAATTTACCATACAAATTCAATCAAATTGAAACAGCATTAATATCTTTTTGTGCTGATGTTACCAAAAAAGTAAATCAAATACATGATGATATTCCTGTATTCTTTTTACAAAATGGTGATATTTCGTATGTATTACGTGAAAAGTTTGAAGAAAATGATGATAAAGAATTACTTCTAAAAACTCCGAGAGTTGTTCTTGGGGTTGAAGATATACAATATTTATTAGACCAAAATACAAATCAATATAATAAAGTAATTTATAAAATTGATGAAAAACAATACCAAGCAACAGCACGCCGTTTGGGGATAAATATTGTTGTTAATATTGATTTTGTTTCACCAAACTTTATAAAAGCATTGGAAAATTTTGAAGTAATGTCAACATTAGTTTCAAGAGATAATGTTTTTACTTATGAATTTTTGGGGAATACTTTTGAATCGGCGTATGTTATGCAATCACCATCTATGGAAAGACCAACTATGGATATTGGTGGAGCAACACGAAATTATAATGTTAGGATAACATTTGATTTACAAGTACATCTTTTAGTTCCGCAAATTGATTCTATCATACCTTTGGAAATGACTGAAATTGATGAAATTAGATTCTCAATTAAAGAAGGAGATATGAAATTAAATGATGATGGAACATTTAAACTATTTGATACAAACCATAATGAAATAGTTAATTTAAAAGAACCTGATTTTGAAGAAGATAAATCATTAGAATCAAGTAAAGTAATTCCGGGAATTACAGTTAAACAAACAGCTTTATTTGGATTAATTGTAGAAGATTTACCTAAAAATTTTGATAAAGTAAATTTTAAAACCGAAATGTTATCTCGTTATAATATTGAAATTTCAGATAATTTTAAAGTTGGATATATTATTGACCTTGCAATAGTTTATGAAGAAGCTTTAAAATTAATGAAAGATATTCAAACATTATTTGGTATCAAATTAAAAATTATTTAAGATGAACATATATTCAATACAAAATTGGTTAGAACATATTACCATAATAAATCCAGCAAAATCCAAATATCATAAAATATTTTATTTTATCTTTTGTTTTTTGATATTACCAATAAAAATAACATTTGAATTTATTGTTTATTGGAATATTTGGAGAAAAATTATATTACCAGAATTTATTCAACATGATGAAATAATTAATTTTTTGGATAAAAATAATTTTGGTTTGCAATATGGGAGATTAATAAAATATGACGTTATTGATGAAGATAATACATATTATGCTGAAATTAAAGACCTTGATTTATTGAAAGTTACAATTAAAAAAGAATTTGCTACTGAAATAATTCGATTGATTGAAAAACATTCTAATTTTGATATTAATAATTATATCACAGTATTAGCAACAACAAAAATTCTTCCATTACAATTTAATGGAACTACAGTATTTAAACGTATTTATAGTATATCAATACAATATTGGAGATATTACTTTTTAATTAAAGATTTAAAATACTTAATAGTTTGGATATTATTAGGTATGTTAATATTTTTTGGAATTAATTCTGAATTTTTCTCCAGTTTATTTTAAATCAATTTATAGGAATAATAAACAAATAATAATAGATATAATTTATAAATTTATAAATTTATGGTACAATCAAAAAATAATCAAAATAAATATTTTGGTTTACAACTTATTGAAGAAGCACAAAAAACAGCAAAAGGTGGTAATTATTTTTATCAATTTAATTTAGGTGTTCTTCAAAACGAAAAAGACACTTTGCTTGATACATTATTGAAAATTTCAGATAAAAATAATGATGAATTAAATTCTGAAGATTATACAATTCTTGGTGCAATAGCATATTTATTTGGATTAGATTTTACTTCTCAAGGCTATTTGCAAGAAAAAATTTGCAATAATGTTCAACAACGTTTTGCATTCCTTGAATTATCGGATGAAATTATTCGTGAAATTCATTATATTTTTAATACAAAGGTTAAAGAACTTGATTTTAGTGTAATTAAAGATGAAATGAAATCTTTATCAGAAGAATTAATTGATACAGGGAAACAAAATGACCCTACCAATGTTTTTAAAACAAAGATTCGTCCAGGATTGATTAATATAATTAATAATAGTATTTTACCGATTCAATATGCAATTGAATTTCAAAATTTGAAAGGAAATACTTGGTCATATAAAGACCTTGGTAAAATTAATATTTTGATTAATCAACATATTAATTTAACTGGAAAAGCTATAAAATCATATACAAAAGTTTATCAGTTACCCGAATTTAATCAATTACTTTCTGAAGCTTTTGTTCGCGAAGAAAAAGGTAAATTTGCTTTGGTTTATTTGGATTCAATTTTATCTTTATCCAGTACTTTGGATAGACTTGATTTAGATATACCTGATTTAACAAATATTATTCGTGGTAGATTTACTTTAGACCAATTTTCACAATTTAGAAAAGATTGGGAATTATCTCAAAATCAAATTGTTTTGGAAGACGGTTCAATCTATATTCCACCTACTGAACCAGAAGAATATAAATCAAAATATACAAAGCAAGAATTTGATGAAATATTTCATAATCAACCTGATGTTGCAATTACAGAATATATAAAGGAAACAAATAAATCTGAAATTATTGCATTAAGACAAATTGAAGAATTTATTGGAAGTTTGTTAACCCCTGAAAGTGGAGATTTGATTCAACATATATACCAATATCTTGCAGCAAATATTAAAGACCCAAAAAATCGTGCAAAACCTGAAGAATTTTCTGATTTATATCCGCATTTGAATATTGAAGGTATTATGGAACATTTGAAATATCTTCTGAATAATGAACAAAATGCTTACAAACAATTGGTGGAATTTGTTTGTCAGGAAATTCCTCAAGGTCAACTTGAACATATTATTAAGATTATCAATAATGTTATTGAAACGTTACTTTTAGATACTCAAGACCAAAAACAATATTTAATTTCTCAATATGTTGTTAACGGGGTTAAAACGTATAACCAATTACAACAAATTGTAAGTTTGATTGAACAAACCAAATTGTTTGGTGAAGATGCGCGATATTATGATGAATTATATTCATATTTGCATAAAGATGAAAAAATTGTTGAAATTTTTTCAAAATCAACCGAAATTGCAAATTTCGAAAACAAAATATCAATGTTAATTCAAATGAAAAATTGGTTTAAATGGTTTGAAATGCCGTTAAAAGAAGGTAACAAAGAAGATTAAAGTTCGATAATAGCTCTACGTTCTGTTTTTTGTTAGGAAGTTTGGAGCAATTCAAACTTCCTTTTTTTAAAAGATTTTAATAAAGTTTCAAAATATTTCAATGAATAATTCGAATAGTTTTTCATTACGATTTAAAAAAGTAATTCGTTTTTTAGCTACGCTTTTTGCATCAAGAGAATTTGCAGTTTTTTATTGTGTTTTAGGTACTGTTGCGGAAATTGCTCACATGTATTTTTTGGCATATTCTATAAGTGCATTATCTGGTGTATGGAAAATTGCACAAGCTGTAATGCTTGCTACATTTATTTCCAGTAGTTTATTATATTTTGTATTAATATCTGATGATAGAGATACAAGTGAACGTGGAAAAAAAGATGCTAAACGAGTTAATTTGGCTATCAACATATTTACAATAATCGCAATTGCCATAAATTTTTATTATTATGCTCGCCATTTAATTATTGATAGTACGAATTGGCAAATATTTGATTTTATATTCGCAATTATTGTGTCATGTTTATTACCTGTAACTATAAAATTATATGCTAATGGTATACATGTTCGTGATTGGGATTCAGATGAAATCAGTAATCAAGATTTAACCAATATTAATAAGATTATTGAAGAAACTGTAGCGAAACAATTTGATGAATTAAATCTACCAAACAAAGAAGAAATTAAACAAGCTTTCCAAGAAAATTCGCAATTATTTTTACAACAATTTGAAAACAAATGTAAACTTATGATAGATAAAAACTTGAAAAATATTCCTCAAGAAATAAAAACTGAACCAATAATAAATGAAAATTCACCTGAGTAATATTTTTAATTTTTAATGGAATAATAATTTAATAGATTTATCTAATATAAATTAATTTGATAATCCAAATGTCTGAAATACAACAAACACTTTTAGAAAAATATTTTCCACAATCATTTGATGATGTATTTTTACCTAAAAAAATAAAAGATGAAATTCTTGCAGGTTTAACTGCTTCATCTTTTAGATTATTATTACATTCATCGCCTGGAACCGGAAAAACCACGTGTGCGAGACTTCTTGGAAAAGACTTCGAAACTTTATATTTATCAGGAAGTAATTCATTTTCAATTGAAACAATTCGACAAAAAGTAATGCCGTTCGCAACTGGATTTTCCGTTATGAGTAAACGTAAACTTATTATTATTGATGAGTGTGAAAATCTTAGAGATGAATTACAAGATAATTTTAAAGTTATATTTGACCAATGTAAATCAGTAAGCTTTTGTTTCATAACAAATGAAATTAATAAAGTTAATGATGCTGTTAAATCAAGATGTAATCGCATTTGTTTTGATTTTTCAGGAGATGAAATGCAAGAACAATTGAAAAATTTTGTTAAATTCATGAAGACAATTTGTGAATCTGAAAATATTTCATTTGAAGCTGAAGGACTCAAAAAACTTTATAAATTATTATTCCCAGATTTTAGACAACTTTTAGTTACACTTCAAAAATTCAAAGATAATAAAACCAAAATAACAGAACAATCCGTATTGGATTTAAATAAAACTGGGAGAGAGTTAACAAAACTTTATGAAATTATTGAACAACCTGAAATTCAAGGTAAATCAATGTATGAAAAACTTTCTGAGTTTAAAGGGAAAGAAAAAGAATGTTTTCAAAGTTTGGGTGAACCATTTTTTGAACATTTAAATTCACAAGATAAATATGATACAACATTAAAAGTTGCTTTGATTGTTTCAAAGTATTCTAATATGTTTGTTATTTCAATAAATAAATTCACTACATTACTTGCATGCATTGTAGAACTTAAAACTTGTTTTAGATAAAAATGATTAAAGTTCTATTATATCATGATAATATGTTAAATTCAATCCAATTAAATAGGCAAAAATCAATAATTAATTGGGTTAAATCAAACATTCAATATAAATATTCATATCAATTATGTTTTTTTAACAAACAACATATTTTGGATATTGAAATTGAACACATAAAAAATGATGATATAATACTTTGGAATCCGGATTTAGTTTGGAATAATCTCGACCAAGTTAAAAAATTTAAAAATAGTGTTGTTATATTAGATAAACCAACTGTTTTAATTCAAAAGGCAAGTGAATTAAATCCAGTTAATGAAAATATGGCAATAAATAATGGTTTTCGAATTATTTATATAAATCCTGAAAGAGATGATATAACAAATAAAGATTGGAAACTTGTTGTTGAAGATTCAGTTTGGAAAATAACTTTTACAGAATTACAAGATTTATTAAATAAAACTGGAAATTTATTAATATCTGAACAAAAAGAGACATTTGATTACAAGAATTTTAAAACATCAACAATAAATTTTGAAGAATGAAAGATATATTTATATATGGTCTATCAGGTTCTGGTAAAGATACAATAGCTAATTTCTTACGAGATAATTACGGTTATTATAAAGTTCGTAATGCAAAAACGATAAAACAAGTTATTTGCGAAACAAATGGAATGGGGATTGAAGAACTTGAAAATCGCAAAAGAGAAGAAAGTAATTTGCGCGAAGCTCATTGGAAAGTTGGAGGTCAACTTGATAAAATATCAAATAAAAATACAAAAATTGACCATTCTATGAATCGATTGAAACAATTAATTCATAGAACTTCAATTGAATTTGAAGGAATTAAAGATTTAAATCAAAGACCATTAGTATTTTGTGACATTCGGATGAAATCAGAAACTGAAGAATGTTTAAAAAGTAATGTCATTGGAATATTTCTTGCCCGATTAACAAAAGAATTTAGGGGAGATGGAACACATAAAACTGAAAATTATATATTTAATAATGGCGATTTGGAAGAATTTATTTCAAAATATCCAAATGTTCAAAAATTATTAATATACAATGATATAAATTATTCAGCAAATATTCAAAGAGATAACATATTGGATATGAATAATTTGGAAGGTGTTAAAGCTATTTATACAGGAGAAAATATAAATATGGTATTAACAGGAGTTGAAAATTTTATTAGGAATTTAAAATGAGACGATTTTTAATAATTGATGGTAATTATTTTGCCATGCGTGCTTTAGGGCAAATAAACATGGGTGATAATGTTAATAATTTGGAAACAGATAAAGAACAGCGTGAGTTTTTACATACAATGAACTCAGGTTTATTAAATTTGATTCAAACATTCAATAATTCAAAACATAATTGGATTGACCATGTAATTTTTGTATCAGATTATAATTCATGGCGCAAAAAAGTTGAACCATTTTGTCCATATTATGTTAAAGATAATCGAATCATAACTTATAAGGGACAACGACAAGAAAAGAAAGATGAATCTCCAATAAACTATGATAACTTTTATTCAATTCACAACCAGTTTGTAGATGGATTAGAACAATTTGGAATAACAGTATTTAAATCAGAAGGATTTGAAGGTGATGATTTAATTGCTTTATTAAGTATTGAATTAAAAGACCAAGATGTAACTTCAATTTGCTTCTGTACTGATGGAGATTTACAACAAATAGTACGCGATAATTTTGTATTATTCAGAAATATTTGTTCCAAAGAAGCTCCAAATGGCGAATTTGTTTTTACTCAGAAAAAATATGAAGAATTATTCGAAGTTCAAGAAATTCAATCAGCTTCTGATGCGTTTTTAAATACCGCTGGATTAATTGATAATTCCGAAAAAAGTTATTGGAAAAAAGTAACATCTCTAATGTTAGGTGATATTGAAGGAACAGCAAATGTTCCAAGAAAATTTCATCAAGGTATAGATATAGCATATTCTTTCAAAGTTTTATTGGAAAAAGCTATTTGCGGAGATAAGAAAGATAGACTTTTTTCGATATTAGGCTGGCCTGCATCAACAGGAACACGTGAATATTGGTTAACAGAAAAATATCTTGAAAAAGGTTTTACTGCTTGTGGAATAACATTTACAAATGCAAATTGTTTTAAGGTTTTATCAGATGAAAAAAATACTAAAAAACTTATTGCAGAATTAATTAAAATTACAAAACAATCTGATTTGGTAAACACAGAACAAGTATATTCTCATTTCAAACATAATATGAAAATGCTTTTGTTAACAAGAAAAACAATACCTGCAGAACTTGTTGAAATATTCGATAATTTATGGAATGAGAAAAAAGAGAGAATAATGAATTATGAGATTGACCTTGATATTATGAAAGATATATTAAAACAAACAATGTATCGTTCTGGTTCAGGTAATTCTAACGATGTATTTGCACAATCATTACCATCGGCACTTTCAGATATAATAGATTTAGGTTAATTTAAACAAATTTATTTAAATAAAAATTATAAATACAAAAATTATAGGATATATGGTAAATAATTTAGTTGTTGCAATGAATGAATTTGGATTTAACTATATTAATCATTTTGAAAAAATATCAAAATTGCTTAGTTTTTCAATTCTTGATGCTGAAGGTACTCCACAAATTAAAACAAATGATAAATATATTTTGGTTTTTGACAATTCCAGTTATAATGAAACTTATGTTTTAGATTTGGTTAATGATTTTATTCGATTAAATCCAACACGTTACAATGAAGTTAAAAAAATATATTGTGATGATGCTCAAACCCGAAGACAAATTTTTGCTCCAAGTTTAACACCCGATAAATATGTTAACATCAAAGATTTAGAACATAATTATTTATTTCCGGCTGTTATGATTATTAATCCACAACAAAATAGAGTTGCTGTTGTTCAAGAGCAAATGCAAACAATGATATTAACAGATAACATTAAATTTTTGTTTGGATATTTATTCCAATAAGTTTATTAAAAATGGAACAATCGAATAAATTTTTTCAAGAATTTAATAGGATTCAAAATTCTTTTTATACAAGCAAAGAGGATTTTGAAAATTATACTCAATATGAATTGAAAAAACATGGTTATGTTTTGATTTCAAATCTTGCAAAGGGATTTCCACATTTAGCTGAAATGATTGGAAATTTATCAGGTATTAATTGGAGTGGTTGTGATTCACCAGCAATATTATTAGCAGTTCAACATAAATTGATTAACCAATATGCTGGACAAAATAGAAAAATAGTGCCAAACTTTGTATATTTTAAAAACTTAAAACCCGTTGAAGATAAAGAAAAGAAAACCCGAAAATCCAAAAATACGGAAAAAGGATTAGAATTTGATAATCAAACAAAAAATGATATTATGAGTATATTGATGATTGATTCTAAAACTTATGAATATTTGAAGTTTTCAAACAAAATACAAACTATTGGTAAACAGATTTTGGTAAGTTATACACAACTAAAAGATAAAAAAAATGCGAACAATAATTGATGAAAATATATCACATTTAGATAAGTTTTTAAAAACAATTATAGGGGACTGGAACAACACCACATGTTATTCCAATTTTATTAAATAACAATTATATCAAAAAAGAAGGTAATGATTATATTCTTATAAATAATAATTGTGAAGATTATTTGGAATTATCTAATTTAATTTTTAATGAACAAGCCAAAAAATCAAAAGAATTTTACTGGAAAAATAAAGAAAATAACTCCAAAAATAAAAGTTCAGGTAAAAATAATTTAATCAAAGCAGAAAAAATTGTTAATTTACCAAAACTTGGAGATTTAAAATGGTTTATTAATTCTGAAAATAAAACAATTATTCAAGGTAAAATTAAATCTATTGGATTTGGTACTGGAGAAAATGAAAACAAAATATTTGCAAATCTTGAAATTTATATTAATACAGATATAAATAGTGATTATACTTATAAATTAATTGAAAATTTAAAAGTTTCACATTTATTTGATAATGAAAAACTTGCCATTGATTATTTGATTAAAAATTTACAAATTTTAAAATATAAACCCAAAAATATATAATTAAAAACATATAAAATGTGGACGATGATTTTCTCTTTTCTTTGGACGAATATATTGAAAAAATACTGGTCAATACTAATCATACTTGGTTTATTGATATTAAGTTTTGGAGTGGTAAAATATTATCGCAACAAATTAGAGTTTCAAAAAACTGAAACAGAAAGATACCAAAAAAATCTTTTAAACTCAAAATTTGAAATTGATAGTTTAAGAACTAAAAACGGTGATTACGAATATCAAGTAATGTCATTAAATCTTAATATTGAAGATTTAAGTAGATTTAATTCAGAATTAGTTGATAAACTTTCATCAGCTAATCTTAAAATAAAAAATCTTACATCAATTGTTGATATACAAGGTAATTACATAATTTGTTTAGAAGATTCTGTTGATAGCTTTGGAAATTATATATCATCTGGATTTGAAGTTTTAGAATTACCAGATAGTACATTTCTTGCAACTTATAATGATAAATGGGTTAATGTTTCAGAAATTATTAGTTTAACATATATCAATTATGATAAGCCTGTTTTAAAAATACGGAAATTTGAAGAATCAGTATTAGCAGATTTAAATATTGCCAATGAATTGGTTTATAAGAAAAAAGCTTGGTGGAAATTTTGGCAATCAAAAAAAGTTGATGGAATTAAAACCCATATTATAACTGGAAATCCTTATTTGAAATTAGATAAAGTTGAAACTTATCAAATTATCAAATAGATAAAATCTAATAAAATAGAATATTTTAGGATGGTGTGTACGTTAAACAGTCGTTTGTAAAAACAAGATTAAGTTGTGTAAGGTTCAAAATGTTGTGAAACAATTTGAACCTTTTTAGTTTAATTAACATATTCAATATATAAATTCTGATATATTAAAATAATGATTTTAACAAAAGAACAAACATATTTGATATTATATCAAAAAAATCTTAGAAGAGCAATATCAAATAAATATAAATGTACAACAAAATATAAATGGTATTGTTTAAATTGTGGATGTACATTATATGTTGGTTATACTTGTTTTGGTCGAAATGCTATTTTTTGTCTTCCATGTTATAGTAAAGCTCAACATGTTGAAACAATAGCTCAATATCAAAATATGCGGGTTTTAAAAGAAAGACAATTAAAACTTGTTGAAGATTATCAGAAAAAAGTTGAATCAAATTTAGATAAGTCATAAGACTTAAATAATTAAATATTAAATATAATTGGAAATGAATAATTGTTATAATGGTGAGAAAACATACCTAAAAGATTATGTATTAAAAATACAACCCAAATTACTTAATTACAAAATATCAGCAAATGATGTAAATAATATAATTATTATATTAAACTATTGCTTTTTGAAGAAAAATAATTTTTTTGTTGATAACTTTAATCAATCCAATATTAAACCAATAAGTATTTTTTATAATCAATTGAAAACCAATATTTTAATGTTAAATGTTATTGATATATTTGACAAAATAACTATTGAACATTTAAAACCAATTAAATTTGTAATAGTAAATCTATTAAATAATTACAATATAATTTCTGATAATAATGAAGAATTATGCAATCATATTTCTATCGAAAATTTAAAATCAATTTTAAATGGATTAAATCATTTAAAAAAATAATTTCAAATAATTTAAATAATATGGTAATCAAAAAAGGACATTATCAAACTAAAGCAAGTTTGAAGTCAGAAACACCAGAAATAATTAGAATAATTGGTCCAGTAAAAAATAAAGAAGGTTACTGGTATGATATGGATAAGAATGAAATCCCAGAATATATTCTTCAGCAACAATATGTATATTATGATACTATTGCTTCTGAAAAAGATATAATCCCTCAAGAACAAAAAAATAAAAAATTATTTGCTGATTTTAAACCAATTGAAATAGATGAATCAAAACAAGCTAAAAGCTTGGAATCAAAGGAAAAAATAAATCAAATAAATCATAATAATATACCAATAATTCCTAATCTTAATAAACCAATTTATAATATTGGCGCTTCTGTTTTTGAAAAAATGACTTTCAATGATAAAGATAGATTACTTCAAAATTATCAAGTAAATATATATAATGATAGTTTTGCATTTGGAGAATTAGATGTTTTTGAAAAAACTCCCCCAAATTTTGAACAATATAAAAAAGATAATCCAGAAAAATTTGAACAACCTAAAACAGAAGTTCAAAAAGTAATTGATAAAATTCGTATTGATTATTTAACAGAACAAGAAACTAAAAAGTTTGGAACTCCTCAAACAAAAAGAAAAGAAACGATTCCATTAACATTAATGGTTCCTATTGATTTTGATTTAACAAAAATTGAATCATTAATGGATTTATTTGAAGTTACTCCAGAAGAAGCTATTGGTTATATTATTGACGAAACTTTTAAACAATCTAAAAATAAACAGAAATTACGCGAAGATATATTATCAAAACTTATAACTTATATAAAACGTTTAAATCTTGAAACTATCAATTCAGAAGGTGATACAATAAAAGAAGCTCCAAGAGATTTTAAATTTAACAAAATCTTAAAAGAAGAAGTTATTAATCAAAAAGCTATAGAAGGATTAACAGGAGAAGAAATTGAAGATGTTCCAGTAGTTAGTTCTGTTGGATTTGAATTGAAATTAAATGATACTATTATTGGTTCAACATTAGATAACCAAGAAATCGATACGGAAATATCAAAAATTCAAGATTACTTAAACAACTTTGGAGAACATGGCAGCTGATTTTGGATATATTGAAGGAGAATTTATTAATTTATATTCGGAAGAAAATCCAATATTAGAAGTTGGTGATATTTGTTATGCTTTGGTAACAAATGTTAAAGATTATTATTATCCATTAATAATATCTGGTATTGTAGTTCAATATAAAATTACTGAAGGACAAAATCGAATATATTATATTGCTATTAGTTCAATACTTGAAAGTCCAAAGATTATTAATACATTTGTCAATAAACAACAGTTTGAAATTGTACCATTTAAAGATGAATATGTTCATGCTAAGAAAAAAATATTAATAACAAGAGAATCTGATTTTAAAGATACATTATTTCCGGTTGAAGCTTTTTTTGTAAGAAAAACAGAATCTCAAATAAAAGATGTCCGAAATTATTATCTAAAAATAATTCAGAAAGATTTAAAAATAGCTTTATTATATATTGATGAATTGTTAACTCATGAATTATAGAATCAGTTATAATATTAGTTTTTAGTGGATATATGGTTTATTAGAATAAATCATGAAAATAATTTAATTTACAAATGATAACAGAAGAAATAAATCTCGAACAAGAATCACAAAAATATCAATTCAAAGATGAAATAGACCATATTCTTGATAGGTCGTCAGCTTGGATTGGTTCAAAATCAATTGAATATATTGATTATTTATTATATCAACCAAGTACAAATAAAATACAATCTTTCAAAAATGTTGAACATAATGCTGGACTGTTAAAACTTGTAGATGAAGTTATAACTAATTCGGTAGATGAATCTCGAAGACCAACAGCTTTATATAAAATTGATAATATTTCTATTGATGTTAATACTTCTGGAAGAATTAAAATTCGAGATAATGGTGGTATTGCAGTTATTAATCATAAAGAACTTAAAGTTTTAATTCCACAAATGATTTTTGGAATGTTACGTACAAGTTCTAATTATGATGATACTCAGGAACGTGATGTTGCTGGAACTAATGGACTTGGTGCTAAATTGACAAATATTTATTCAAAAGAATTTATTGTGCGTACAGCGGATGGTAAAAATTCTGTTGAAATAAAATGGTCAAATAACATGCGAGATGTTGAAGTTGGAACAATTATTCCTTCAAAAGAACATTTTACAGAAGTTGAATTTCAAATTGACCTTGAACGATTCGGCATTGAAGAATTAAATATGGCATTTTGTCGTGTTTTACATAAACGAGCAATTGATGCTGCTGCAACAAATCCTCAATTAACAATAAATTATATTTGTAATATTGCTGATGGACGATTAACAAGTGATTGGCATTTTCCAACCTATTCGGAATATGTTAAAATGTTTTTACCTGAAGGATATTATAATTTAATGTTGTCTTATGCAAACCGTAAAGATGAAATAATAGTTTGTCCTGCAGTTGATTTAGATTTTGGTTTTGTTAATGGTGCAATTTGTTCTCAAGGAACACACTTTAAAAAAGTTCATAAACAAATAGCTGATAAAATACTTCGTGAATGTAAAGAAGAAGATATGGATTTAATAACAGAAAAAGATATTGAATCACATATTTCTGTTTTTATTAAAACCAGTATAACCAATCCTGAATATACTTCTCAAACAAAAGAAAAACTTTCCTCAGTTATAAAAAGTGATGTATTAAAACTTTCTGATTCATTTTTGGAAAAAATTGTTGATTCTAAAATAATGGAACTTATCAGAAACTTTTATAATACAAAATATGCAAAGGAAAAAGCAAAAGAACTTTCCAAACTTAATAAAGCAATTAAATCAACAAATACAAAGAAACTTATAAAATCAAATACTTCTGGAAATAATTTAGAACTTTGGTTATTTGAAGGAGATTCAGCAGCAGGTGGATTTAGATTAAAAAGAAACCCCGCATATCAATCAGCATATCTTCTTAGGGGTAAAGTCAAAAATACAATGTCTTTAAGACGTGACCAAATATTGGAAAATGTTGAACTTCGTGAAATAATAGCAGCATGTAAATTACAATTTGAAGATGGTCAAAGAAATGTTAGAAATTGTCCTTTTGATAAAATAATATTCGCAACTGATATGGACCAAGATGGTTCGCATATTTGTGGTTTATTATTAGCATTTTTTGGGAAACATTTTCCAGAACTTATTAAAGCTGGTAAAATTTATCGAGCTCAATCTCCATTAGTTGTTTGTACGCCTCCCAAAGGAAAAGAAAAGAAATATTATTATACATTAGATGATTTTGAAATGGAAGAACCAAACTTAAAAGGTTATTCTTTTCATTATTGTAAAGGTCTTGGTTCATTAAAGAATGAAGATTATTATCAAATGTTACATGACCAAAAGTTATTAAAGTTTTCACTTAATAGTGAAGATTATAAATATCTTGAAATTTGGTTTAATAAATCAACTGAACAACGAAAAAGCATTTTGCTTGAAGATAATTACGATTATTGAATACAAACCTAAAGTAGATAAATCTGATGAAAATAATTTATACAAGTTATTATGGAATGAAATTATCTATGAATTTTGTTCCAATTCAAATTTCATTATCAGCTCCAAAAAATTACCCTATTAAACATAAATTACCTGAATTATATCCAACATGGGATATGATTAACGGAATTAAATCAGGAAAATTATCTTATGCTGATTATATATTACAATATAATAAAATACTTGACAATTTAAATCCTGATTTTCTTTTACAATTAATTTTTATAAAATTTATTGTTATTAATATGAATTAATTATTCTAATACCATTGGTAATGTCTAAAAATATCACATACGCTAATGCAAAAGTGTTTTGTGTTGCCAGAAACAAAACATGTCAAAAAGATAGAGATATATGTATCTTTTATAATAATGGTTGTACCAAAGATAAACATTGTAAAAAATTTAATGAAATGTATAATACGGAACTTAAAAAATATAATTTAAAAATTAAATGAGTAAACCAGTAAATATTAAAGAAAGAGAAGGAAAAATCTTTGAAACTAAACAATCTGGTAATTTAAAAGTTATTAAATATTATTCGAGTACAAAAGTTTTGGTTGAATTTGAAAGAGATAAAACTTCACGTTATACAACATGGGGTAATATTTTATTAGGTAATGTTAGAAATCATAATAATTATGATTCACATAAAAGAGAAAATAAAAAACTCACTATTGCTAAACAATTTGTAAGTGATTTTTGGGAATCTCAAGGAGATAAATATTTCTTTGGTAATGTTTGGGGAAATCATATAGATGTTATGGTTCTTGCAACAATGGAATTATTAACAACTCGTTATCAAATGGATAATTTTAAATTATTTAATGTTGCCAAAACTTTAGGTATTGAAATTAACGAAACTCTTCTTCATGATGCAATGTATGATATTGAAATAACTCGACAAATATATTATCTATTACAAAACAAACAAAAAGCTAAAGTGGAAGAAAACTTAGGGAATCAATTTATGCCTCAATCAACAGCACAAATAAATACTGCGAAAATAAATCCTTCATCAATTAAAGAAGGTAAAAATAATTATAAAATTTTATCATATAATGATGCAATGCCTTTTGGAAAATATAAGGGCAAAACAATTCAGGAAATATTTGAAGACGATTTAAAATATTTGGATTGGGTTAGTAAAAATACTGATGTTGAATTTGATACAGAAGTTGCAGAAGATATAATAAAATTTATTGAATTAGAATCAAAACCTAAAGCAAAAACTTATGTTAGAAATCAAAGTAATGTAGATTATATGCTTGAAAGTTTAGATGCAAATTATCCATTTTAATTATGAAGAAAATTGATGATTTTTCCAAATATTTTATATTGATTTTAATTATTGTTTTTGTGTTAATTAGTTTAACTCAAATCATTGGTAATATTTTTATTTATAAGTAACAAGTTAATAAATTAGATTGAATATGTTTGGTATTTTGAAGAGATATTGGATGTATAGAAAAGCTAAATGCAGGAAGGCTAACAACGGGTTACATTCCCGCCTTCGCAAAGAGCTAAGTGCATGGAGTTAAAATGTAAGTATGTTGGTATGTGTATATTTAATGGTTAGAAATATTTTTGTTTATAAATATCGATAAAATTAAAATTTATGATAGTTTTATATCACGGTTCAGATTATGTATTTAATAAGTTCGAATTTAAAAATGTAGGAAAAAAATCTGGCACTTCAGGTGCTGGATTTGGATTATATTTTTCAAATTCAAAAGCTGATGCTTTAGCATACGGAGAATATGTTTATACTTGTAATGTTGATTTATTTGGTCAACTTTCAAATAATAAAAAGTTTTTAACCAAACAAAAAGTATATCAAATATTAACAGAACTTTATAAAGAAGATTTTAATTATTTTGAGAATTATGGTATCGAAAGATTATATTGGAGTACCAACAAAATAAAACAACAAGCTGAAAATGTTGCAAATCAACTTTGGACAAATTGCAAAACAGATACAGAAATTATTGGAGATATTATTAATTCAGGATGTCCCATAGATAAAATGATGAATACATTAAATATGTTTGGGTTTAATCATACAATTGATACTGCTACTCCAGAAACAAAAACAATAATAAATTACATATTATATAACACTGATAATATTAAAATTGTTAAACGCGAATCAATTAAAGATTTATGAAAAATTACAAATTAAAAATAGACTTTTGGTTTGATGCTAAATTTTGGGCACTTATACCAGCATTAAATATTAATTTCCATTCTTTAAGTTTGGAATTTGAATTTTTATGTTTTGGCATTTATGTCGATTTTATCTAAACATGATTTAATATTATGAAAGTAATTTATAATTCGTTAATTCCTGTAAAAGGATTTAGAGCCATAATGTTATTTGGAGTTATCTTTGTACGCAAAGAATTTAAACCAATTGATGATACTGCAACAATAAGGCATGAAGAAATTCATTTAGCCCAAGCAAAAGAATTATTTTGGATTGGATTTTATGTTTTATATTTATGGCAATGGATAAAATCAGGATTTATATATCATAAAATATTATTTGAAATCGAAGCTTATAAAAATCAAAATTATCCCAATTATTTGACAACTCGGAAAAAATTTGCTTGGAAAAATTATAAGTAAAATATGGAAAATACAATTCAAAAATTTAATATATCTGATTCAATTAAGGGACAATGTTTACTTGATGAATTGCTTGATGAATCAAAAGATTTTTATGTAGCATTGTATTTATCTCAAAATCGTGATGCTATAAAAAAACTTAATTCAGAAACAAAAAAAATTAGTCCAAAATTATTAAGTTTTTTATTTATTTTAAATCATTTGAAAAAACATCCTGAAAATGAATTATTTGGACGTTCAAATAAAACTCCATACATTTTCCAATTAAAATATATTGGTAAAAATATTTTTACTTTGAAAAAAGAATTTAATCAAAGTTTAGATAATATGCAAAAAGGAATTGAACCTTTTAAACCAGATAAAAATTTATTTATTTCATCAAAAGATTTAATGCTTGAACGTATAGCATTAGGCATTTCAAAGAAAGAAGATTTTAAAGATTTTTTATGAAAAAATTTGAAATAAAATATCTGTTTGAAACAAGAAATGAACTTAATAAAATTAAAGATAAAGATTCAAAATTATATGATAATTTAATAAAATATATTGAATCTGTATTAACTAAAAATCCATTAAATCCTGGATTAAATAATGATTTCTTTTATTTGAAAGGAAAACAGTTTACAAATAAAGAATTAAATTTTCAATCATTAAATAAAGATAATAGATTAAAATCAATAAGATATTATGCATCTGATTCAATAAACTATGATTTTATTCGTATTATTTATTATGTTATTACAGAAGATAATGAAGTTATCATAATATCTTGTATTGACCATGATTACGATAAAGCATTAAAGAGATTTTGGAAATATTTTGGTTCTCCACAAAAATAAAATTATATGGAAATAAATGATTTAATTGTTTTTGAAACAACATTAAAAAATGGTAAACCAAGTTTAGTAAAATTTTCAGCAGATTGGTGCGTTGCTTGTACAAATTTATTACCAACTTGGGAACAATCTAAATCAACTTACGGTAATGCTGTAAATTATATTGAAGTTGATGCGGAAGAAGGTGCAGATATTACTAATAAATTAAAAATAAGAGGATTACCAACAGTCATTGGTTATTGTTCTCAAGGAACTATAGTTCGTACTGTAACTGGTTCAAATATTAATTTATTGGATATGGTTGATACTATAAATGGCTATAACAAATAATTTTAAGTTTTCAAATATATTAGAATTTAAAACTTATTATATTTTTAATTTTATTAGGATATATTGTATATGATAGAAATGAAAGACTATAATAGTATTGATGTTATATTACTTAAAAATAATGGTATAGTTCAAGACTTACTTAAAACTTCTTTATCTAAAAAACAAGCTTTATATAATATTATCGGTAACTTATATTTAATGTATCAAAGATTATCCGGTTTTACTACAATACAACTTTGTTTTAATCAAAAAGAATTATACATTTATTATAAGGGAAATAGAGATTCAACAAAACCTGATTTATATTATTTTTTTGAAAAAGAAAATGAATATTGGGGTTGGATTCGAGATGGAATTTTACCAAATAATATGATAAAAAAATATACTATAATATGATATTAACAATAATTTTAAGTGTTATAATATTTTTAGTGACAATTTTAATTTATTGGTTATTAAAAATTACTGAAAGAAAATGCCCAAAATGCGGAAGTAAACATATTTTCTTTTTCACTGCTACAAATGAAATGATGTTTTGGGAATGCTCAAAATGTGGAACACAATTTAGTGAATTTATAGAAAGATGATAGAAAAAACATATTTATCTGAACAGTTTGTTGTTTCTGAAGAAGAATTAGAATTTTCTTCAATTCAAGATTCAAATATATTAATGTATTTTGATTTTGGTTATTTTTGGAATAAAGAACTTTGTGATTTTCATGGAGGAGAAAATTTTATTTTTCCATTTGACCCTGATTTTACAGAGTTTAAAGATTCTTGTATAAAATTTACCGAAATTCTTTTACAAAAGAAAAAAATTAATATATGTTTTAATCATTCAGCATTTTCATTCCTTATCTTTAATGAATTGAAATTTGATTTCATATATCCTTCAATAAAATTAAAAGATATGATACTTGACCAATACTTGGAAAGTATGACAAAATATCCTGACTTATATTTTAATGATTATGTTAAAGCAATTTTTGATGAAAATAATTGGAAAACAACAAATCATTTAATATATATGACACCTCCTAAATATGTTAATAAAATATTTTTTTCAAGCATGGAAGAAACTCCATTAACTACTTATAAAAAATATTTTAATATTCCGACAGTTCAAACAAAAAAAATTTTAAACTATTTCCATCAAAATAATTATAATCCACATAATATACTACAGATTTAGGATTAATTTCTTTGATAAATAATGACCATAATTTAGATGAACCACCTATTACAGAATAACCAAGCAAACT
>LSPZ01000050.1_pt1 | contig 26013 bp, 16 predicted proteins | sample 651281 | NCBI WGS metagenome assembly LSPZ01 (sample SAMN04438313, study PRJNA306036) | termite gut metagenome | isolation source: viral DNA filtered from gut of termites from termite colony 2 | host: Coptotermes formosanus | place: USA: New Orleans, Hayne Blvd. | collected 2013-06-18
ATTCACACCAGTTCTTTTTTGTATAGATTTTATTGTATCATCACCTTTAATGTTATTTTTTATAAAAGCATATACAACAAACATATCATGTGATAATTCATTTTTTAGATATAAAAAAGTTAAATATTCACCCAAATTATAATCTTTCCTCATTTTATTTTGCATACTATCAGGAAAAGTATTATTAAACCACTTTTTTATTTTTTTATATAAAACTTGGGTTGATTGTGATTGATATTTAATATTATCTTCCCAATCATCAAAACCTTGAATTATATCATCAAATAAGCGTTTTGTTTTTTCAAATAATGTTTGTTCGGCTTTTATACCTTCATTCAATTTTGGTTTAATAATACCATTTTTTTTAATTTCTCCCATAACCAAATCTCGTAGTGACAATTTCATTTCAGAACTCATATTAGTTTTATCAATATTTTTCAACAGGTATTTAAGTACTTGGTATCGTGATTGTGGTTGATGTAATTTCTGGTTAATTATTTGAATAGCTGTTTGTATTTTTTGTTCCGAACTGGGATCCAGTAAATCATTAATATCCAAATCAGGGTTGTTATCTTCAAATTCTTTTAATACTGATTCCATTAATTTATTTGAATGTTCCTGTTCAATTTGCCCCCTCACCATAGAATAATAGAAATCATGTTCGATATATGGTTCCCCACCAACATATTTTTCCTCAGTTAAATAAGGGATTGATTGATAAAAATGAAATGATTCATTATACTTATTTTTTTCCTTTTCGGTAATCCATACTTGTGCAGCTCTAAGCCCTTTTTTTTCAGCATAAACTAATTTTTTAATAACTAAATCAAGAAAATATTTTTTAAATTCCTCTGGTTTACCTATAAATTGTTCAACTTTTGGATATATCATATGATAATAGGTATAAAAATCCCCGCTTTTTATTTCCTCATCTGCATAACCCATCCAATTTCCTATTGGTGCACTTTCAATATTTCCTTTCCATGTCTGAATATAGGTATTTATTATATAATATAATTTCGTTTTATAATAATCTTCTGAAGTTTCACCATTCATTGCTTTCATATCACCATATACAGAAGCAATTAAAGCATTTAATTCGGTTGGTATTAATATCCTATAACAAGTTTGGAGAAATGATTGTAACGGTTCATATTTACACAATTGTAACATTTGTACAAAATCATTATATCCATTTTCTTGTTGTCTGTCACTAAGAGGTTTTTTATCTTTTCTGTTATTTGTTTTATTTGAATTATGTATCAAAGCATCATAATCTTCATATATATGATTTATTTCATGATAAATTGAATTGTAAAAATCTGTTTTATCAATAATATTATTATTACTTCTAACCCCTATCTCTATTGTTATTTTTTCAAGTTTATTATTTTTATTTAAACTTATAATACTTTCACTTCTAATAAATCGACTTGAACGTTTGGGTTGATTTACATTTGATATATTTACATTTAGTACCAAATTCTCAATCCAATCAATTTTTGGGATATTAGTTTCTTCCAAGGTAAAAGAATTTTTTTTAGTTTCCTGATAATAATTTTGAACAACATTATAAATTTCATCAATAACCTCTTTATCATTGTAACCACCAATCCCCCTGTATTCGTTTATCAATATTTTATATTGTTGATCAGTTAATTCATTTAACATTTTACTGTGTAATGATTCTATTTCCAATTCATTTACTGGAAACTTGAGTTTTTTTTTACTTTCATTTAACTTTTTAAGTTTTGCAAACTTCCTAAGAATTGTTTTTTCACCTACTTTATCAAAATTTATTGTTAATAACACACTATTATTTATATCATTACCTATCCTACAATGTGTAACTATACCCCTATCAAAAGTAGGATGTTCAACAATATCCCCTACTTTATCTACATCTCTATTATTTAAAATGAAATTGGGATCATTAAATTCTGGTTTAGGTTTTTCATTATTCTGAGATGGTATGAAAGTAGTGGTGAGGGCAGATGAAGAGTTTTCATTTTCATCAAATAAAGATTCAATTCTGTTTTTTATTTCTTCTTTATTAACTCCTTTGGTGTATTGTAAAGCTAATTTATCAATTTCTTTTTTATTATTTTTGTAAATATCATAATAATTATCATCATCCCAACCATAAAATATAGTTTTATTCCCATACATAGAAGTATGATGCCATTCATTATTATTTATATATGATAAATTAATCAATAAATTCAATGAATTATCCGTTATATTATAATTTCTTTTAAAATCACCTTTAGGATATTTTCCCTCTTGTCTGGCAGATACTGCTCTATTTGACATTGAATAACCTTGATAACCACTGTTACCGCCAAAATATCTTTTTTTACTACTCCATTCATTCAAATCATTAAAAAGAAAATTCTTTTCAAAACTTTCTTTAGTCATTGAATAATTGATTGGTTTTGCTCCCATAACCCTGCTCCACCAATAATTTTGTCTGGTTGTGAAGTTAGATTGTTGATCGGAAGTCGGATTTTTTTGCCCCACATTTGAAGCACCAACAATTCCAACAGCTGACACTTCTGAACCTGGAACAGCATCTGTTGAATCAGTATCATCTAAATATTCAAAAGAATTATCTTCTTCATCAATCTTCATGATAACTTCATCCAATTGTTTTTGTGTAAATATATATTTTTTACCCATATTAAAATTCCAATAATATCATATAAATATTTATAACTATAAAAATGAATTGATGAGTAACTTATTTATTAACAATAATAGTGGAAAACAATATAGATTTGAACTGACTGATAAACATTATTATGATTTCTATATTTGGAATGAACAACATAGAGGAAATTCTGATGATACAGACTGTAAAGTAGCTGAAATTGACCCAAATATTGATGGTTGTATTGGAGAAGATAATAAAATATATTCAACTATTACTTGGGATTATGCAGTTAATACTGGAATAGAATTACCTGATTGGGGATTTTGTAGTGTTGATAATGGTTTTACTGAATATAATCCTGAAACAGATAATTTAGTTGATATATTTACAGGTACTACATTAGAAATACCAGAGGATGATAAAAGATTTTTTATGAAACCTGTGGATGGATTTTTTTATGATATAGATTACAGTTATTCAATTGAAGAAGAAAATAATAAAAAGTTTTTTTCTCTTGAAGGTGGTTTTTTACAAGGATTTTACAAATTATATACAGGAGTTAATTCAGATACAATTAAATATCAAACATTACCAAACAGACCTGAAAGAGCATGGACATGGGAATTTATTTTAAGACCAAGACATATTGAAAAAGAAAATACATTAAATTATTTCTTTCCTGAAAATTATGGTTTTTTCTTTTATCAAGGATTAAGAGCAGAAAATAAATGGTGGTATTATTCAAATAAACTGAATTTAGATAAGTTAGAACAATTAAAACAAACAATACAACAACAAGAAGATTATTTTTTGGAAGATTATTTAGATGTTGAAGAATTATCTAAAAATAAATCCATATTTGAAATATTGCAAACATCAAGTGGGATATTATTAAACACACCAAATATTATTGAATTTAAAAGTGATAATAAATACTTGTTATTTAATCGAACAAAATGTGGTTATAGAACAAATAATCCACCAGATTTTGATGAATTTATTGTATCTTACCAAAAGAAAAATCCAAATTTGAATTATTACCTATTATTTAATAGGACAAAAAATGGATTAACTACAAATGATGTTGAGCCAACAAAAGGTTCATGTGTTATTAATATGTGTCAGGAACTGGATTGTAATCCTTATTTAAGATATAATTTATTTGATAAACCAAAACAAAACTTCCCTGATTTATTACAAGATATAGACATTTATGATAATACAATTGATATTAATAAGGATATATACAATAACAATATAGGATTTAGGATTACTGAAACAGGTCAAATAGGATATAGATATTTAATTCAAAACTGTGATGAAGATAAAGACATTAACCCTGTTAAATCTATTGAGGAATATTCAAAAGAAAATGTTGTTCAATATAATAAATGGAACTACATAGTAATAAGATTTATATTTAATCCAACTATTACAAATCCTGAATGTTCAAATCAACCTGCTCGAAAAGGAAAACTTTATTTCTACAACAATGGAAAATTAATATTTGTTTCTCAAACAGTAGATGAACCAATGTTCAAAGAGCTAAATGAATATTGGGAGAAACAATTGGGTGTTCCTTATAATATAAGTCTTGGAGGTGGCTCACAAGGCTTATTGGAAACTATTTTAAGTGATAATCCACTGGATTATGATAGATATGTATTCCCAATAGAGAAATATTTCACAGGAACTCTATATGGAGATATTATGTCATTTAAAATAAATAATTGTGATATTGGCTTTAACAATATAATAAATAACTACAACTACCTAAAGGAAAAAATGAATTTACACTAAATTAATGAGTTGTTTTTTCTTTGGTCGAATATTTATAATAAAAAATGAATAAATGAGTAAGCTGACTTTATTTCAAACAAATTCTCCTTATAATAATGATATTAACAAAGGTGGAAAACTAACCCCTAATGAGTTGGATTCCAACTTTTTAGAATTAAAAGGTGATGATATACACAGTATTGATTATGAAAACGGTGAGTTGACTGTAACATTCAATAGTGGTGAAACTTTATCAACAGTTTTATCAGAGAATAATGTTGTTACAGAGGCAACTGGTGATAAAATAATTGATTTTAAGGCTATAAACAATGATATATTATTAATTACAGAAGATAAAACTTATTCGGTCAATGTTGAAGAATTTCCAATTATTCAAGAAATTTCAAAATTAAATGAGGTTATTGATGGAAGTTATGATGTAGATACAGGAGTTTTAACTTTAACAAAATCAAATGGCGATCAAATAAAAGTTAAAGGATTTGTTAATTATCTTGATGATGGGATATTAAATACTGTAATACTTGATGATAGAGCATTGGTTTTTACCATGAAGAATGGAGGAAGCCAATCTGTTGATTTATCCCCTTTATTATCAACAATGAATGTTGATACTTTTAATTTTAGAAACAAAGTTGTTAGAATTAACCAAATAAAATCAAATGGTAAAGAACCATTAAAAATAAATGAACATCTATTAATTACAAATGATATGACTTACGAAAAGAAACAAATGACAGTCGGGAATAACAATGTTCCTGGTGCTAACTCATTAGCAGTAGGGATTGATAACGAAATAACAAGTTCCTTCTCTCTTGCTGTTGGAACCAGAAATACAAATAGAACTGATAACACATTCACTCTTGGTATAGAAAACCTTATAGAACAAGCAGGTAGTACAACAACTGCTGAAGGTTCGGCTGCAATCGGAAAACAAAATGTTGTAAATGCAAGACAATCTATTGCCACAGGTTTGAAAAGTAAAGTCAATATTGGTGGAAGTTATAGTTTTGCTTCTGGTTCAGAAACAGAAGTAAATGCCCCATCTGCACAAGCATTTGGTATCAAAACTAAAGTTACTGGAAATGCTGATGGTGCAATGGCACAAGGTTTCAATACAATTGCGAGTGGAAAATTTTCACATGCCACAGGTGCAGGAACAAAAGCATTGGGTGAAAGTTCACATACTGAAGGTAGTTTAACAACAGCAAATTGGAAAGATGCACATGCTGAAGGATATAAAACATTAGCAGAAGGACATACCGCACATGCTGAAGGTTTGGAAACAAAAGCACTTGAAACTGCAAGTCATGCAGAAGGACAATACACTGAAACCAGAGCATTAGCTTCACATGTTCAAGGAAGTCATAACTTGATAGATGAAAATGCAAAATATTCTTTTGTAGGTGGTTCAAATAATAAAACAGATGTGGAGTTATCATTCATTTTTGGTGAAAATAACGTTGCAGCACAAGGTTGTTCAAAAAATGTTTATGTATTAGGTAGAAATATCAATGCAACAACAAGAGATACATTATATATTAATAAATTAAATGCAAATGACCTTGAACAAGTTAGAAATTTCAGAAAATATTTCTTACAACAAGACAGTAATGGTACAGTTTACAAAATAGAAACAAATGATGTTCTTGAAATGTTAAATGGAAATTTTGTAATCATAACAAATGGTGAATACATTAATTATGGAGAAGCAAGTTATGAAAACAAAATTGTATTAAGAGGAAATGTTGATGAATATGAAGTTGTAATTGACAATGTAAAAGATACACATATTATAAGCGGTTTATACGATCCATATATTAAACATTTATATTTAACAGATAACTCAGGTGAAACTCTTGATATAGATTTCAGTGATGGAGATGTTCCTATGTTAAGTGTAAAAGTTAGCACCAATAACACAATAGATGGTGATGGTTTGGCAACAAACCCATTAAGGATTTCTCCTAATGAACAAACAGGACAATACAAACCAGCTCTTGAAATAGTAGATACTTTACCAACAACAGGTATGATGCCAGGTGATAGATATGTAACAGAAACAGAAATAATCACAGGTGGATATTTGTATGATTTTGATGATATAAAAGAAGTTGATTTCGGAAATGGTTGGAGACTTCCAACAAGAAATGATTGGGATTTATTATTAAATGAATTAGAACCAAACTTGGCTGATAAAAACCACAATGAACCTGGTGTGTCAGGTTGGAGAGGTGCAGTTGCAGGAATTGCTTTGAAAGCACAATCATTTGGTGGTCAAGATACATTTAATTTCTCAATATTACCTGTTCAATATGTAAATTCAGATGGTTCTCTTGCAGCACCAGGTAATACTAAATTCTGGTCAATATCAAGAGTACTTGGAGAATGGGATGTTTTCACAAAACGTTTCACAATTGATGAAGGAAGAGTATTTAACGAACCAGTTGCTCCTGTTGATGAAAAATTATCTGTTAGATTGGTAAGAGATATTATTGATGATAATACAGGTACGACAACAATTAATGGGGTTACTTATAATACAGTGGTATTACCTGACCAAAAATTATGGTTAGCTTCAAACTTGGCTGATATAACAATACCTTATACAGCATCAAGTGATAATGCTTTCTCAACTGTTACAGCAGTTGCAGAATGGACTGGAACAGAATGGGTATATCAAGAAATAAAAGAAGGATATTCAGTAGTTATCATTGATGATGGAAGTGGTGAAAAATCCATAGAATATAGAATGATTGATGGAGTATTCAGTGTAGTTGATACAACAGGTGGAGATATAAGCGCATTAGCAGCAAGAGTAACAACTCTTGAAACAAATGTTACAAATCTTCAAACAGCATTAACACAAGAAATTTCTGACAGACAAGATGCTGATACTACTTTACAAGAAAATATTGATGAGGTAACTGAACAGTTAATAACAAGTTTCTCAATGGAAACAGATAGTAGTGGAAATTTAACAGGGAATTTAATTCTTGTAAAAAATGACACAACACAAAATATAACAATTCCAATATCCAATTTCTTTGATTTTGGAAATGATTTATAATAAAAATAAATAAAAAAGAACAAGATATGGCAAATTATCCATTACAATTTAATAGGGCTTTTCAGAATCCACCTTTCGCAACGAGAAGTGCTGCAATAGATTATATACAAAATGTCAAACTAATAAATGACCCATTAGTAGAAGGACAACCTTATGTTGTATCCTATGGTGATCCAGGGGATCCAAGTGTAATATTAGCAATTGGAACTATCAGTGGAAAATGTTATTTATTCGATTTGGAAGGAATGCAAGGAGATATTGATGGCAAGGTGGATGTAGCTAATGCTGGTGTATTGATAGCAGATGTGGTTGTTACAAGTGTTACTGCAACCAATATAGTTTTAACTGTTACTTATAGAGATACAAGTGATGGTACAGAAACTTCCGCTACCATTACATTAAATCCTGCTAATTCTATCAATAGTGGACTTATGATAGCAGATGATAAAGTAAAATTAGATGCTTTACCAACAAATGCCGAACTTGAAACAAGATTCACTGATATAGAAACTGATGTAGCTGACCATGAAACAAGAATAGATGCACTTGAAACTGCTGTTGGTGGTGCGGAAACAGATATTTCTGATTTACAAACTGCTTTAGCACAAGAAATACTTGACAGACAAAGTGCAGATACTACTTTGCAAGGTAATATTGACCAAGTACAAACTAATTTAGATAATGAAGTAACAAGAGCTACTACTGCTGAAGCAGATTTACAAAGTCAAATAACTGGATTAGGTAATAATAAAATTGATAAAAATGGTATTCAAAACACATTATTTGGTGTTGTGGATGATACATTGTTTGCAATACCAAGAGGTACAAAAGACTTGTGGGTAAATTCACATGCAACTCAAAGTAGTGCTTTGACAAATGGTTCACAATTTTTCCCATTCTTAACTATTACTGATGCTGTGGCAAGTGTAATTAGTGGAACATCAGAAACTATTCATTTAAGTAGTGGTTGTTCTTTCAATGAAGGAGTTGCATTAACTCTTAATAACTTGACTAATTTAAGTATAGTTCTTGAAGGTGCTGATGACCAATTCAGATCAGAAGTAACAGGAAATCTTATTATTGGTGGTACTTCCACTGAATTAGGATTAAAAGGATTTCAAGTTGACGGAAACTTAACTTTATCTTCTTCTGTTGGTGATATATACTTAACAAATATAGCAATTAAAGGAACTACAACTATCAGTGGAAATGGATATTACTACTTGAAAGATTGTCAATTTATGAACAATACAACCATCACAGGTGCTTGTGAAGTATTCATTGATGCTGGTTCTAATGAAAAAAATTCTGTAATTGCAGTAAATAACCCAAATGCAGTTGTTATTATAAAAGATTTAACTAATGTTACCTTAAATTTAATAAGTGGTAATGTATTAGTTCAAGGTTCAACAAACTTTGTTATATCTCCTAATTTACCTGGTGGAAGATGTATCACTGCACAAGCTGGTTTGTTAGATTTAATGGATGGTACAGCACAACAAGTTGATACAACTTATGCACCTATTGCAATTGGAGCATCAGCAAGTTACAGTCTTGGAAAATTCATATTTGAACCAACAAACAGTATATTAAATGGTACTTTAATTGATGGTGGTTTACATTCACTACAAATATACGACCATATAACAAGAACTGGTTACTCACATGTATATGATACACTAAACAGTCATCTTGATGGAATTTCAAATGCGTTGAATGTACATACAACAGATATAACAAATTTACAAACTGATGTAGCACAAAATACTGCTGATATTGCAGCTTTACAAGGTGGAGTTGGATTTTTACCAGCTTATAATTTTGGTAATCCTAATGATACAACTTTATACCCATCTCCAACAATATGGCAAAATACTTTGAATAACTATGCTTTAAGTTTTGGTATCACACTTAGAAATGGTTTATCAGTTAGAAACTTATGGGATAGTCATAGATGGACTTATTCTGATACACTTACAGAATGGAATGATCAAGGAATTGATGTGGTTAATACAGCAACAAATACTTTAACTGGTGTAGTAAAAGGTGTAGATTCAGGAATAGGTGCTTTAGGTACAATTTCAGTAGATAACAATCTTGGTGAAATGTCTGTTAATGGTTTATCAAACGCATTAGCATTAAAAGCTGATTTGAGTTATGTTAATACTCAATTAGCATTAAAAGCTGATGCTTTTACTGTAACTGATATGAATACTACATTGCAAAATCAAATTGATAATCAACAAATTGCAATTACTACTTTAACTACTGATTTATCAAATGAGATAAATAGAGCAACCAGTGCAGAACAAGTATTAACAAATAATTTAACAGCCGAAGCTACAATGAGAGCTAATGCTGATACACAATTACAAACAAATATTGATTCAGTACAAACCAATTTAACAAATGAAATCACAAGAGCCACAGGAGTTGAAAATGGTTTGCAAACAGCAATAAATGGACATGAAAGTAGAATAACAACTTTGGAAGGTACATCAAGTACAAATACTGCTAATATTACACAGTTACAAACTGATTTGATTAATGAAATCAATACCAGAAGTACACAAGTAACAGCAATTAATTCAGATATAACTACTTTACAAACACAAGTAGGAATTTTGAATACACAAGTAGATACTTTACAAACGCAAGTTGCTACTTTACAAGACCAAGTGATAACAAGTGGTGCATTTGACAGTGCAAGTGGACATATATTATTAACTACTGCAAGTGGTGGTATTATAACTGTAACATTGACTGGTATTACCAATCTTGGAACATTCTAATAAGATAAAAAAATATAAATTAAGATAAAATGGCTAATATATTACAATTTCTACATAGCAATACGCTTTTTCCTACAAGAGAGGCTGCTATTGATTACATTGATGCTAATAAACCAAATCCTTTAACATCAGTTATAGCAGAGCCAATAATAGTTAAGTATGGAACAACAGAAGCAACCGCTTCAATAATTCTTGGTATTGGAACAAATTCAAAATATTTTTATTTTGATAGTAATTTCTTACAAGAAGAAATAAACACCATCAATACAACTATTGGTTCAACAGGAACAGAAATAACAACTATTCAAACTAACCTTGCAACATTGCAAGCATTGTTAAATACTGTTATTACTGCAAGTGGGTTAAATAGCAATGGTACTTACAATCCAACTGTACCTGGCGCAACAAGTCTTGCTAATGCAGATACTTTGTTGTTAAATCAAATTAACAATCTGATTGCCAATCTTAACAGTGGAACTCAAAAAGCGCAACCTATAATTTCTACTGTTGCAAACAACTTAATCTATTCAGAAATTGATAATGGTATTGCAGTTAAAGTAAACAGCTTTTCATACGAACCTACTACTGGTGTTTTAACATTGGCTTTCAACAATGTGGCAACTCCTTATAGTGTAAATTTAGGTTTGAATGTTGTAGGTTTCCAATCAATAACTTTTGATTCAGCTACTGAATCATTAATCATTGTTTATCAAACAACTGGTGGTGGAACACAAACAGTAACAGTTCCTGTTTCTGGAATGTTCACTAAATGGGATGTAAATAATCCTATTGATAATGCAGTTGTTTTAACAAAAACATTAGGTGGAACAGGTGGAGTTGATAAATTATCAGGTGATGTTAAAATTGATACAGTACATCCATTCAACATATTGCAAAAAGATAGTTCAAGTGGAGCACTTTATGTTAATGCTGTTTCTAATAATATTTCATTTAATGGGACAAGTCAAAATGTAACTGATAAAATAAATTCAATTGCAATTGATATTTCTAATGCTTCTGCAAATGCTGTAAGTAATGCAAACGCTTATACAAATGCACAAATTGCACAGGAAGTTATTAATAGAAATGCTGCTATTTCAAGTGGTGTAAATGCTGCAAATGCTTATACTGATGCTCAAGTATCTTCAGTATCTGGACAGTTATCAAACATTCAAAATGTTGTAATACCTGCCGAAACTGCTGCAAGACAAAGTGCTGATAATGCTTTACAAGCACAAATTAATGCTTTACCAACAATTGATACAAGGATTACTTCAGGAGAAGTATTAAATAATGGAACTTTATTAAGATTACATTATGGAACTTCAACAAATCCTACTATGGGTTATTTTGATATAGATACAACTTCCTATATTCAAAATCCTGACCAAAAATTAACAAGTGGTGTAGTTGCTTCTGATGGTAGTACATTAACAATTAATTATGGAAGTGGAGTTAATCAAGGTAGTATAATCATACCAACATCTACTTTCATGGATAACAAGTATATTGTTTCTGCTGTGATTAATAATGGTATGGATAATCCACCTAATTATCATCCAACATTAACAATGCTTTATAATGATGGTACAAGTGTAATTGCTCATTTAGATACATTGGCAGGTGCAAGAGGTGTTGAAAAATTCCAAGTTGCTCCTGGTGGAGATTCATTATTGATTGAAACATTTGATGGGACTGATTTCAATATTCCATTAAGTGATTTCCTTGGTAATTTCAGCACAAGTGCTCAAATGAATGCTCAATTAGCATTAAAACAAGATAAATTAATTGCAGGTACTAATATAACAATTGTTGGAAATACAATTAACTCAATAGAAAACTATTTGGGTACTGTTAATCTTGTATCCGCAGGTGGTGGTATGGATTTTGCAAGCATTACTGCATCAGGTGCAGTTGCATTAGGTACACCTTCAACAGTTGGACCAAATACTTCAAATGCTATTGCAGGAAATTCACATACTCACAATGTTGCATTAGGGTTTAACATAAGTGATTATCCTACTACAACACAAGTAACCAGTATGATTACTAATGCGACTTCAAATGTAACAATAAATTCTACTGTGGTAGAAACATTAGGAATTAATGCAACTAACAATAATTTGGATGTTACAAAAGTAAATCTTAATGGTGGTTTAACATCATTATATACTTTACCAATGCCAATTGCAACCAATACTTCAAATGGTTATATGCCATATCAAGATCATATTGCTATTCAAGATTTGCAAACTAATATTATAGGGTTACAATCTGCTGGTGGTAAGTTTATAGGTCAATCATTTGCAACAAAAGCAGCTTTAAATGCTTATGTTGTACCTTCAACAGTTAATGTTGGTGATTTCACTTATGTTCAATCTGATGAAAGCCAACCACAAGTAAGTGGTGCTTATCCAACAACTAAATATTCTTGGAATGGAACTACATGGGCATTTGTTATCACAATTAATGAAGCAAGTTATCCAATAGCATCAACAACTTATTTAGGTTTGGTTAAAAGTTCAACTGTAAATGGACAATCTTATGTAGAATCTGATGGTACAATGTCATTGAATGGTTATGATGCAATGAATAATTCCATAACAAATATTCAAAACAATGTAACAGCTATAATGAATGGTTCTGTTAGTAGTAACAAAGCAGATTCATTGACTACTTCTCGTAACTTTTCAATAGCAGGAGATATAGCAGCAGCCACAGTTTCTTTCAATGGGACACAAAATGTTGTATTAAGTGCGACATATAATAAAGTAGCTACTACAACTACAACTGGGGTTGTAAAAGCTGGTTCAGGATTGGCTATTGCTGCTGATGGAACATTATCAGTAACAAGTACCCCAACAGCAGACTCTGTAGCATGGGCTAATGTTACAGGAAAACCATTCACTTCAATAGGAACTACATTAAATGTAGCAACTAATGTATTGAACTTAAATACTACTGGTGTAACAGCAGGTTCTTATAATAGTGGACTTACTATTGATACTTATGGTAGAGTAACAAGTGCTTCCAATATTCCTTTAGCTTCTAATACAGTGGCAGGTTTAATGTCAGCTGCAAATGTAACCTCTTTGGAAACATTAATGAATACAACTACAGGGGCTATGTTAAAATCTGTATATGATACTAACAATGATGGAGTAGTTGATAAAGCTGCAATATTAAGTACAGCAAGAACAATCGCAATAGGTGGTTCAGCAACTGGTAGTGTAACTTTTGATGGTTCAGCAAATGTAACAATAAATACAACTGCAAATGCAGGAACAGGTATTAATGCTGCAACAAATGGTCAAATTAGTTTGAATACAACATATATACAAAATATGATTGATGCTTCATTAGCTAACTTGGTGGGAGTTGCTCCTATAATCTAAAAAAAGGGTAATCTATAAATGAAAAAAGCGAGGAAATTAATCATCCTCGCTTTTTTCATTTTCATTATCTTCATCTGTGAAGTTTGTTTTTAACCATTTATTATAACTATCAACTTCACTATCTTCATCATCCACTTTTTCAAAGAAATTTTTACTCAAAATATCATCCAATACACCAATCTTTATATTATGTTTTTGACTTATAAATTCATTATTATCACTTATATATAAGAAACTGGTTAATTCTTTGAAGAAAGCAGGTTCATTATCATTAAAATAATCATCAACATCTTTCTTTGTTACTTCTGCAATTATTTTATCGAATTTTTCTTTTTCAGCAAGACATTCTTCTGATTTAATCATTTCCAATTTTTCAAAATAATCTTTTACTATTTCATCCCAAACCATATTTAATTCATTGCTAAATACAGGAGTTTTATCTTTTTTCAACCAGAACTTTATTTCCTTATCTTCAATGGTAAATAACTGTTCAAGTGTATCTTGATCTTGTGGTTTATTTGGAAAACCAGAACACAATTTACTTTGTTCTTCTGTAAAATAATTCTTTTTTTCAGGATTATCAATCAATATAATATCTCTTATTTCAGGAGAAAAACAAACCAATAAAGGTTTAATACGTTTGTTAAACTGATCTACATATTTTGTAGAATTATAAACAATAGGAGTTTCAAACAAATCTTCTTCTGTTCCAAATATATCATTTTCAGCTTCAATTACTGAATTATCAATCCTTAAACAATTCAATATAACTTTTTCACCTGTTTGAATTTTATCTTGTAATGGTTTAGGAATTTTACCTTTTTTGGAATAAACAATATTACCTTCTTTATCCAATCTGTCAGTCATTACAAAATTACCATCTGCATCAACTTTATAAATTGGTTCTTTTTTAACATCCCCATCTCCTTTTTTAGTTCCAATATTTACATAATAAATTGTTTCACCAATTTCAGTTCGGATATTATCTTTTATAACCAGTTCATACCATGCTTGCCTACCTTTTGAACCACCTCTTTTATTAGGAATTAACATATCCTTTTTATATTCTTCAACACTTTTCTTTATTTTACCTTTTGAAGCAATATCTCTAAGGGGAATATTTCCATTATATATTTTTTCTATATAAGTATAATAATTTATTAAAAAGTCTTTGCCATTGTTATTTAATAATAACCTTATATTTTCATCCAAGAATTTTTCTATATAAGTTGGCATCTTTTTAGATTTAATAGTATTACCTACAAGTTTAACTTTACCATTTTCTAATAAGTCAGCATAATTCTTTCTTGCAAAGTTAATGGTGGCAGGAGCATATTCATCAATACCCAACCCCATTTTATCCCTCATATATAAATCATTGAACTCTGCAACATAAGCATCAATTCCTACATATTCCTTTCCTTCAACTGTATTTCTGTTTAATCCTTTTGAAGTATATTTGTAAGTTAAATCTGCATCAGTATAAGAAAAGTTCACACCATCAGTATCCATTACAATAGCTTTGAAACCTCTATCTTCAAAGAATTTTACCATTAATCTCAAACATTGACGAGCAGTACAAGTAATTTCTTCTGCTTCCAATAAACTTCCCCATGGGAAAATAGAAGGTGCACCATAAGAACCAAAGAATGAGTTACCAAATATCTTGAAAGGTAACTGTAATTTATCATTTTTTGCAGCTTCTTTTATGTACTTATCCAAATCATCAAGTACTTTCTTATATTCTTCAGTTTCTTTATCATATTTTTCAATTTCCTCTTCCAAACTTGCAGAATTTTTCTTTGCTTTCTTCATTAATCCTTTGTACTTTTCTCTTTCAGTAAGTACATAATTCAATAATGACTTGAAAATACCTGAAATATCAAAGTCAGGGAATATATCAAATGAAATTGTAATTGCAGGATAAAGTGAATTAAAGTCTAATTTTACAATATCTTTAACAAATCCTACCCTTAATAATCTTGAAAGCCCACCAGTAAATACAGCACTTTGTCCAAACATAGGGACTGCTAAATTGTTTTCATAAGACCAAGCTAACAATAACATTTTCCATGTTCCTGCTGTACCTGCTGTACATACCTTTTGATAAGGCATTGGTAAAATCTTTGCTAATTGAAAGTTAGATTGATTGTAATGTAATTCAACTTTGTCAGTCTCATACAAGTCATCTTTCAAATATCTATCAACAATATATGAACCATTAACAATCTTAAAATTAGATTGTAATGTAGTTTCATCAAAATCATTAGGTACTTTTTTCCATTCCCCATTTGATTCATTAAACAAAAACTTTCCTTTATCTTCACCTATTTCACTGATTTTATCACCAGGAATATAAACACGATTTGGTTTTTTTACTTTGGCATATTCAGCAGCATATTTCAAGCTACCACTTTTCATGTTACTATCTATGGCTTGTGCTCTTCTACAAGCATGTAATGAATCTATGATAGTATGTCCGAAAAATACAGTTTGATTAAAATATTCAACTTCACCACCCAGTTTAAGTACTGTATTTTTTTTCTTTTTATATACTGAATACCCTAAATATTTTTTTGTTATTTCTCCAAAGTTAATACCAAGAACTTTGCAACGTTCCATTACAAACCACCAGTCAAAGTTTTCACTATTATGTCCTGCAATTATGTCTGGGTCTATTTCATTTAAATAATAAAAAAACTTCTCTATTGCTTCAATTTCATTCTTATCTAATTCCTTTTCAGTATCCCCTTTAATTTTTATAACATGTTCAAATCCTTTGTTTGTTCTAATACCAAAATCAGTTATTCTGTGTACCAAAGGATTTAATCCTTGTGTTTCAATATCCCATACTTTTCTTAATAAATCATCATAATCATCAAAACCTTTGAATTGTCTTTTTCCTGTTTGAATCATAAATTGTTCAACAGGAGTTACACATAAAAATTGTCTGTCTGAATTATATATATCAATTCCACCCTCTTTGAAAAATTGTATAAATCTATTATAACTTGTTGGTCTAATGGCATAGAATAAAACCCTATAACCATTTTCCATTCTTTCAGTGGTTTTGCCCTCTACATTGTAAATATTTAAACCTTTGCAATTAACACCAAACTCCATCATTTTTTGTTTGATGACAGATTTATCTCCTTTGTATAAGGAGATAGCACCTCTTTGTGTTGACCATAGAAATGGATAGAATGGTTCTTTAGTTTCAACTCTTCTATTGAAATCATTCCTTGCAATTACAGTAATCTCATAACTATTATAATCACATTCAAAGTTTACAATCCTTTTTTGAGGATCTCTACCCTTGATAAAGTTATCAATTACTTCAGGTGTTATATTTTTTATACTTTCCATTTAGACATTATATTTTGAGTTTAGTACAAAAATACAAATAAAAAAATGACATTCCAAATCGGAATGCCATTATTAAAAAATCTATTTATGAAACAAAACACTTATGCCTTTGTATATTTAACTCTAACAATAATTTTATTGGGATTATTCTCTGTAAAATACCATGACGTACCCAAAGATAAATTACCAGAATTAGATGTTAAACCTACATTTACATTTCCTATAACAGTAGGTGCAACAATTTGAGTTGATCCACTTAATCCTTGAACTATATTAAAACCATAGGTTGATTTATGTACATCCATTGCAAATGAATTTGTACTATCAATCCATATATTATCATAATAATTAACATCATAGTTACCTATTGAACCATCTGTTAAACTTGTGTAAAAATTACCTTGAAGTGAAGAAACAGGATAAGTAAATGTTCTTGCATAAACAGATTTATTATTAAATCTTTCACCTGTTGTTTGTTCAGAAGTTGAAGATAGATTTTGATTTACTATATCATTTAAAGTAGCAATGAATTTATTATTCCAAGATGGTCTATATGAATCATCTGCTGAATTTATTTTAAGAGAAGCAGGGGCATTAATATTAATAGCCCCCATGCTTGTAAAAAGATTAATTTCATCTGTAACAGTACCTGTAACTCCTGTATTTCTAAGTGTTAAAGGAAAACCATTTTGAGTAACTATTTCAACAATACCAGCGTTATCCCCATTAACAACATAATTTCCAGATGTTCCAAGGGGAATTTCACTCACAGTGGAACCATCCACATTAACAAAAAGGCGTACATTAGTTTCACCAGACTTTATACCAAAAGCCATTTCCCCTTTACTCAGAGAGTTAGCACCAGATGGGGGGGGGGATAAGTTGAGGTTGGTGCTATTAATTTTAAATTTGTCGGAATATTCATAATTAATATTTTTGTACTTATAAATATCTAATTACTTACTATTTTCATCCTTTATAACTGTATCAATGGTCATTAATTTTTTTATCAAAGTATTCCAAACATATTCTGAGTATGTATTATTAAACAATTGGTAATAAGTAGTAACATCTTTTGTTTGTCCCAATCTAAAATTCCTGTCTTGAAACTGTTCATTTGAAGAAGGAACCCAATCATAACTGTTCATTATAGTAATATTTGATGATACCAATGTTAAACCAACTCCTGCTGATTGTATGTTTCCAATAAAAACTTTAATTTTTGGGTTATGTGTAAATTCTTCTTGTGCCTTATCCTTTTGTTTTGTAGTCATTCCACCTTTATATATTACACATTTATTTCCAAAGTATTCTTTCAATAAATCTACTTCAACATTAAAACAACAACCAATGATAACTTTGCTACCATCTTCAATATGTTCTTCTGTTAATTCAATTGTATGTGGGACCATAACTTTTGCAAGATATTGTCTTAACAATCCACCTTCAACCAATTGTCTATTCAAATCATCTAATTGAGTTGGATCTATATTACCTAAATCTATTTGTGCTTGTTCATATTCTTCCCACAATTTTTTATATTCCAACCATTCATCATCACTTAAATCATAATATCTTTCAATTATATCTCTATTTGGTAAATCTTTTAATTCATTTTTCAATCGTCTTAAATAAACATGTTTGGTTTTCTCCATTAATTCTTCCAAATTTCTATCTTCTTTTGTAACCAGAACTTTTCTACCTGTTTTTAATGTGATTTCATGTGCACCACAGTATTGTTTCATGTAGTACATATAATCCCAACTTATTTCACAATCAATCAATGATAACAAGTTATAATAGTTTTTAGCATTGTTTGCAATAGGGGTTCCTGTAGCCAACCATATATTATTTACTTTTGACTTTTGTAAATAATCTTTAATTGCTTTATATCGGTTAGATGTACTGTTGGATAATTTATGTGCTTCATCAATGATAACCAAATCAAAATCGGCTTGGATTAATGGATTATCTTTCATTATTTCATCCACATATTCTTTCTTTCTTGATTTTACTTTTCTTTCTTTGGAAATAATTTTTTCTTCACCAGTAATTTCATCTTTAACAAGAACTTCATCTGTTACCGTGGTCCAGGCTACTTTATGTAAATGTTCATTGAATATATCATAATTACATATAACATATTTTTTACTTGTATCCCATTTACTTGGGTTTGTACCCTCCATAACACAAACATCATTAACATCAAAAAAAGACAATTCTTTTTTCCAATTTGTTTTCAAAGAAGCAGGAGAAATAATTAGAATATGCTCAAAATTACCTAATATAGAAGCACCAACCAATGCTAAAGTTTTACCTAATCCCTGGTCATCAGCCAAAATACATTTTTTACTACCTAACAAAAACTTAACTGCAATTTCTTGATGTGGTTTAACCTTTCTTCCAATAGGTTCAAGTAATTTGTTCAATCTATCAATATCAGCTTCTTTATCTTTCCAATTATTTTCAAACAATGGATTTAACAATGCTTTTTTAGGAAGAAATAATGACATGTATTCGGTTTGAGAACCTCTATATTTTACATAGCAATGATAAATTAATGAGGTTTCTCCAACTATATATGACATTTTAAGTTTTTCAGGAATAAACTCTATATCATATTTCTTTTGCATTTGTTCCCCAAACCATTTTGCAATTTTAACAGTTTTGTTAATCAACACAGGTTCATCATTTTCATAATTACATAAAATGTATTCGTAATTCAAATCATTTAATGCAAAATTAGTTTTTTTAGATAAATTATATTTAAGACGTTTTATTTCAGGGTTATTACCTGAATAATCAGTCAATATACTTAATGCTTTTTCTTTCTTTTTTATTGATAAACTACTCATAACTTTACAAATATACTATTAAATTTGATTTATTCAAAAATCATAAATCCTCCTTATTTATATCCCAACTTCCTTTGAAATAATGAACTGCATAGGATTTTTCCAATTTGGATAGTATTTCTTTATTTGATGGATTTTTTTCTAAAACTCTGACTTCATGTGTGGATAATGGTGTAACTAATTCACTTGGAATTAAATCTATATCCTTATTGTTTTGTGAATATTCATTATATATATCAGTAACAATAAATGGTCCAGCGGTATTCATAACTTGTGTACCAAAATGGTCTGTTTTGTAATTTCTATTGAATATTTTGTTTAATAAAAGTTCAAAGAATTTATGATGTGGAACTGTTGCAATAAAGGCATTTCCAACAATAAATAATCTTCCATGCTTGATACAATTTCCATCAGGTTCAACACCTATACTACATACCGAATCACTTAATAAAGTATCTATTGATTCAAAACATTCATAATCCATATCAACATATAATCCACCAAAATGATGTAATATCAAATATCTTATAATATCCCACCTATTGACAGCATAATCAAAATTACCATAATAGGCTTCTATTAAATGAGGATAATTTTCTTTTAAAAACTCATCTATTTTTTCTTTATTCCAAAACATATATTGCCAATCGGGATTATGTTCTTTCCATGTTTCAGATAATGATAATAACCACTCATTTGGTCCACTCATATCTTCATAAATTTGATGGATAATTTTGGGGATTAACATATTTGGTTTATATGATTTCAATTTATTATCCAAAAACTGAATAGTATTTAATCTATCATTGGCTTTCCCCAAATCATATCCAAATTCATTATTTTGAATTATATCCTCATTACTTGAATTAACATAAAAAATAGTAGGTTCAATTAATTTATCAAAAGTATTATTGTGATTTGTTTTTTCAACAACATTTTCTTTATAATACCACATTATACCACTATATACATTTCCAATGGTAGATATTAATGACTTATTTGGATAAACTGTTAATTGATGATTAATCATATTGTGATATTGAAATTCAATGTTCCAGTTTCCATTTACATCTTTGTTATTATAAACCACAGGTAAAAAATGTTCCCATACATGACTGTATTTATTGCATGATGGGCTTATATCTTTTATAATATTGTTATGTGAGAAATAATTGATACTATCTATATTAAAATTATCCCATGCTCTTTCCCATGTAGCAAATCCCTTTGTACAAGATATATTTGAAAGATAGATATTTCCATTATCAGTATTTTTAACTTCTACATAACTGTTTCCTGAAATACAACCAATTCTTTTATCATCTCGATATTTTTCAAGTAACATATCACAATATTTGAAGAAATCAGGAGAAGGTAAATAATTATCTTCCAAAATAATCCCCTCATTTTCTTGTTTCAAAAAATAAGTAATAGCATCTTTTATAACAATTCCTACATTGTTATTATCAAAAGTCATTCTTATTACTTCACAATCCCAATCAATATTGGTAAAGTTCTTGTCAGGATTTATATCCAATATATAAATTTTTTCAGGTTTTTCTTTCCTGATTACATCCAAAATTCTGTTTGAAACAGAACTTTCATTGTATGTTATGAACAATAATCTTGATTTCATATCTTTTTTTATTATAATATAGAGGAAATTATATAGGAAAGAATATTTATATTAAAATTAATCGTATGAACATACCAACAAATTTAAAATTAATAAGTACTTCACCTTACAATGTTCCTACTACTTCAAACCTTTTGAAAGGCGAAATGGCTTTCGGAAAAATAGGGGGGGGGTAACGTAAGATTGTTCGTTAACTGGGATGGAACAGCAGTTAGCGAGTTACCCTTAGCATATTCCGATTCTAACACTTTTGTTCCTTATGGAACAGGCAAATCAACAACTTCTTTTCCAATCGCACCAAATTCTACTATACAAAGTGGAGTATCAGGTGGTATAGCTATAGGTTATGATAGTAACGTATCAATGAGCCAAGGTATTGCTATTGGTTTCAATGCACAAGTAGGTGCTGGAGGAATTTTTGCTGTGGCATTAGGTTCTCATGCAAGTGCTGGTGGTTCTAATTCAGTAGCATTAGGTTATGTAGCTAACGCAAGTGCAGCAAATTCTGTCTCTATTGGTTCAAGGGTAAATGCTTTATATGCTAACAGTATTCAAATAGGAAGTAATATTAGATACAGTACAGATGCAACTTCAAATACATTTGCTGGTATTACATTAGGTTATAACTGTTCTAATGTACCTAATGATAAGGGTATTATTCTTTTAGGTTGTTCAAATATAAATGCTTATGGTGGAACAGGTATTAGTAGTGTTTTAATTGGTGCTCAATCAAATATTACATCATCAGATATTCAAGGAGATTGTGTAAGTATATTCAGTGGTGCACAGAATACAAGAAAACTGGTTGGAGTTTTTACTGCTGCTGATAGTGATACAGGTGCAGTTTCTTTAACTTGTTTAAAAGCATTTATGAGACAATTAATTATTGCAAATCCAACTTTAGCTAATGTCAATTGGTCTAATGTTTATGGTTAAAAGAAAAATGTCTTGAAAAAATCCGCAAGTAAAAAAGAAAAACGGAATATTCATAATTTACAGGTAAACTGTAAAGTTACTTGAGGATTCCAAGATGTTATCTATTTATTCTAAAAGATAAATATGCAAACTGACAGAAAAATACCTATAACAAGAAATAACTTATTTTTTGGAGAGAAAACATTTAATTTCTTTGAAAATATGGGTAAAGAATATGTAGAACAAGTTTTGAATCAAACTGTTGTGTTATATCAAATTGACAGAATTTTAACTAATACTGATGATTTGTATGGAGAAACCAAAACAAATGAGATAAGATACCAAACACCTATTGAATTAAATTGCCGATATAATATTGACCAATCTCAAAATAAGGCATATATAAATACAAATAATACTGCCAGATACCGTCAAGTAGGTAATATCAAAGTACATATTTATGATAAAACACTCAAAGAAATGGAGTGTGATATTAAATTTGGGGACATTATAGGTGTTCCAATTAAAGAAGACACATTTATTTTCTTTGAAGTTTTAGATGATGGAAAACGTAACTGGTCAAACAAAGAAACAATGTGGGGTTACAAACCATTATGGAGAACCATAATAGCTTGTGAACTTGACCCAGTTGTGTTTAATGGTTAAACATAACCATAATTAATATCTGAAATACTAAAATCCTCAATTGCATTATCTACTGCTTGTGTTATAGCATTTTCAAGTTCCTCTATATCAGATATTGATACAGAAGATTGTATTCTTTCCCAAACATCAGGGGATAATACACCTATTAAACAATCCAACATATTTCAATAAATTAACAATCTTGCCATTCAGGACAAAATTCAGGTATATAATCAAACTTTCTTGTTTCATGAGGTCTTAACATAGAAGCTATGACCTTATATTTTTGATTGTAAGCACATGAGTTTTTGTACTTACCCATTTCATCATTTTCAAGTTTAGTACAAACAATGGCTTCATCATCATCGTTAAACCAATCATCATAATCTGGATCTGCTATCACTTTGTGATATGGACATTCCAAACAACTCTTAATTTCGATTTCAATCTTCTTCATGACTTTAACTTTTAATATAACACAAAGGTAATCATAAAAACTTATATAACCAAAATATTTATGTTAAATAACGTGAAATGAAACTAATTATAACAGAACAACAATATAATAGAATGTTTGAGATGGCTTATCCTGTTACTTTTAACATGGAAGAGTTCAAACAGTTAAGAAGTTTTGCAGAAAGATATAGATATTGTAAACAAAAGTTAGAATATATAAGCAGTGGAAGTGGAAGATATGTATTTGGTATTGATGAAGAAAAAGTACTCAAATTAGCTAAAAATCAAAAAGGTGTTGCTCAAAATGAACATGAATATGAATTGAGTAATGATGGATATCCAACTATTGTTGCTAATGTATTTGATGCTGATGAAGATTTCTTATGGATTGAAATGGAAAGGGTTAATAAAATAACACCTAAAAAGTTCAGAGAAATGACTGGTATTACTTTTGATGATTTCAGTATGGCAATAAATTATGAATACTATAATCATAAAGGTGGACAAAATTTCAGAAGAAAACCTGAAAACATGACAGAGTTATGGGAAAATGAGTTCTTCCAAGATGTTGTAGATATAATGATAAACTTTGGACTTCCTTCAGGAGATTTAGGGAGAATAAACTCTTATGGGATTAATAGACAGGGACAAATTAAATTGATAGATGCAGGTTTGAGCGAAGAAATATACAATGATTACTACAAAAGATAATATAACATGACACTTAATAATGGTAAAAATAACATAAATTATAATGACTTTCCAACACCAGATATAGGTCAAGTAAGAAGAGAAAATCTTGCTTTGGAGTTATTTCATAAGGAAGGATATGTTCCAAGAACTATATCTTACAGAGATATTGATGGGGCATTCAAAAGATGGGTAGAAAATGATTTGGATATAGATAATGAAGGAGAGAAATTACCTACTATGTTTCTTGTAGCAAATCAACGTCTAAATGAATTTGGTCAAGCATGGAAATTTACTAAAGAGGGTGGTTTATTATTAAATTTCAAAACTATAACTCGTGAAACAAATCCAGAAAAAGGAACACAACAAGGTGGAAACTATAATATTCCAATTGATAAAGCGATATTTGAAGTTGTAAGAATACCTGTTATCGAAAATGGAATTGAAAGTTATGATGTTATCAAGATGAAACAACCATTACAAGTTGATTTAACTTACACAATTTCAATTTTCTCAACCAATTTCCCATTATTAAATGAGTTTAATCGAATGATGCAGGATAAATTCAAAGCTATCGAATGTTATTTGAATGTTAATGGTCATTATATCAGTATGGAACTTGAAAATACAAGTGATAATTCTCAATATGATTTGGAGAACAGAAAATTCTTTTCTCAATCATTTCAAATATTAGTAAAGGCTTATATTATTAGAGAAGAAGATTTTATAAGGGAAAGGCTTCAAACAAGATTTGTTTTATCCATTGATACAGAATCAAGAGATAAACCAATCGTTACAATAGAAGAAGATGAAACTAATACAACTCAAACAATAAATTTGAATGTTAATTTTCAACCATTTGCAAGACCAGTAGCTAAATTCAGATTAGATGAGAACATTTTGGTTAAGAGTGTCCGAACAGTAAATATCAAATCATTCAAAATGAGAAGGGATAATGAGGACTTTAATGTTTCAACCTGTAATCATTTCAAGTTGAGTAAATTTGAACGAATATCCATTACAGCCCAGATAGAAAACAATGGTAAGGAAGCAAGGATTGAATTTAGAGGGGAAAGTTTTTAATAGAAAAAAGGAAAGATATGAAAACAGATTGGAAAATAATAAATTTAGAAGAAATGTATAAAACTATGACAACTGATAAAGTTGGTAAATTTATATTTAAAACTGCAATTAAAGAAGGAAGTAAAACAAAAAACCAACCTAAAAAAATATTAACTAAATAAATTTGTTATTTCTTCTTTTACTTCATCTTTATTATTAATCCAATCTGTTTCTGATATATGATGAAGTTTTATATTTTTATGTTCACATATAATAGTTTTAAATAATTTATGGTTTTCAGCAAGTATTTTTATATAATCATTTTCATTTTCAAAATAGTGTGTTAAATAAGGGAATTTATATAAAAAAAATTTCATGTATTTTTCTATGTTTTTAATTTTACCATATCTTTTATATAAAAAATCAAATGAATGCCAGTAAATTCCATTGTATTCAAATCCTATATTTTTTTCTGGAATGAAAATATCTATTTCATAACGATTATTCATTATTTTTCTATCATTTTCAATTATTTCAAATAACAACATTTCTTTTATAAATTTTTTAATTTCAGTTTCGCCAGTTGATGTTCTGGGTTGACATTCTTTGCATATAGGACATTTTGTATCCCATAAATTTGTAAATTGTTTTATCTGCAATTTTTTCAATATTGGACACCAG